>Ga0308157_10000167_pt1 | contig 272422 bp, 279 predicted proteins | sample PhyBR1_FD_201035 | JGI IMG/M metagenome (GOLD analysis project Ga0308157, IMG submission 201035) | Phyllosphere microbial communities from UC Gill Tract Community Farm, Albany, California, United States - DLSLB.R1 | ecosystem: Host-associated > Plants > Phyllosphere > Unclassified | place... | reverse complement strand
CACTTGCCCAGCCCGGCGAACACCGCCGCCAGCACGAGCGCCAGCAACAGCAGCGCGATCCACCTCGGTCGTCGGGCAACGGCCCACATCTGTATCAGTACTCCGGATCGCGCTGTCGGACCGGGCGTTCGGGGCGCTCGGCGGGGATCTCGACCGGCGACGTCACGGGTGCGGACGTCGGCTCGGGCCCCTCATTGTCTCGCTCGTCCCTGCCAGCGGCCTCCACGAGGGCGAACTCCTCGGCGAACTGGCGATCCCGCTCGGCCTTCCGTGCCGCGGCGGTGGCGTCCGCCTCGGCCTCGGCCGCTTCGGCGCTCTCGGCGGCGGCTGCCGCGGCGACGGCACGTCGGCCGCCCAGGCGTCCGCGCAGGCGGATGAGCCGGCCCGGGCGCACCACGAGGCGGCCGATCCGGTCCGAGTTCACCGCGAGCAGCGGCCCGAGGACGGCCATGCAGAGGACGTAGAGGCCCGCGAAGGCGGTGATCCGTGCCTCCAGCCCGGCGGCAGCCGACAGCGTCGCGAGGATCAGCGCGAACTCACCACGGTTCACCAGGATGACGGCGGTGTTGATGCCCTGCTGGACGTTGAAGCCGTTCATCCGCGCGACGATCTGGCCGGCGACCGCGTTGAGCACGACCGTCATGCCGATGGCGCCGAGGACGGGCCAGAGCACCTCGCCGAAGGTGGACAGGTCGAGGCCGAGCCCGAAGTTCACGAAGAAGAACGCGGCGAAGACGTCACGCATCGGCAGGGCGAGCTGTTCGATGCGGTCGCGGTACCGGGTCGCTCCGCAGAGCAGGCCGATGACGAAGGCACCGATGGCGTCGGTCACGCCGAGCAGGTCGCCGATGCCACCGAACATGACCGCGAGTCCGAAGAACAGCACCGTGAACAGCTCGTCGTCACGGGTGGCGAAGATCTTCGAGACCCACTTACCCGCGAAGCGCGCGAGCGTGAACATCACGATGAGGAACCCGAACGCGAGTGCCAGCTTGCCGACGACGGCCCAGACGTTGGTGTCGCCGGACAGCACGACGGAGACGATCGCCAGGTAGACGGCGATGAAGACGTCCTCGATCACGGTGACGCCGAGGATCATCGGGGTCTCGTCGTTCGCCAGGCGCCGGAGCTCGATGAGGAGCTTCGTCACGATGGCGCTCGAGGACGTCGCCGTCATGCCCGCGATGATCAGGGCTTCACGGGTGCCCCAGCCGAGCGAGAACCCGAAGGCGAACCCGACGCCCATGTTGATGACGACGTAGGTGCCGCCCGACACCAGGAGCTTGCCGGCGTTGCCGTAGAACTCCTCTTGGTCGAACTCGAGCCCGAGGTTGAACAGCAGCAGGATGAGCCCGAACGTCGCGATGAGCTCGATCGTGTGGGACTCGACGCTCAGCCCGAACCACGGCGTGTTCGGACTCGCGACGAGTCCGACCACCATGTAGATCGGGATGGCGGGCAGACCGATGGTCTTGCCGAGCCGGCCCAGGACGTAGGCGATGACGAAGAGCACACCGATGGTGAGCAGCTCACCACCCAGGTGCATGCGCTAGCTCTTCCGCGGGGCCTCGGCCGAGGCGGCCGCAAGCTCTCCGCTGCGGTAGAAGGAGAACGCCTTGGCGACCTTCTCGGGGGATCCAGCGACGACGATCGTGTCTCCGGGGAAGACGACGAAGTCCGACGAGGGCGCCGGGTTGGCGCTGTCGCCACGGACCACGGCGACGACGGTCAGGCCGATGAACCCCGAGTCGTGCAGGTCACCGAGGGGCTTGCCCGCGATGGCGTCGTCGTAGTCGACGGAGAACCAGTCGATGGACAGCCCCGGGATCTCGTCGAGCTTGTCGAGGCCCTCGGTGATCCGGGTGCCGCCGAGCAGTTCGGCGAGCGTGTGCGCTTCGTCCTCGCTGAGACGCAGCGAGACCTTCTCGGACTTGTCCGCGCCGTCGGAGACGTCGGCGAACGAGATGAGGTCGGAGTGCCCCGACCGGTGCGTGATGACACCGCACTTGCCACCGTCGTCGGTGTAGAAGCTGTGCAGCACGCCGACTCCGGGGAGTTTGACGCGATGGACGTCGACCATGATGGCTCCCTCTTCGAGTACCCCCATGCTAACCACCCGGTGACCCCGCGCATTCCTCCCGCTACTGTTCTGTGGATGGGGAGAACACGGATCGTCGTGGCCGTCGTCGGGGTGCTGGTCGTCGCGCTGTACGCAGCACTGCTGGCGGTGAACGCACTGGTGCTGGACCCGCTCGCCGCGGTCCCCGGTGCGACCCTGGCCGAGATCCACGCCGAGCTCTCGGAGCAGGGCTTCGCGGTCGGAGCGGACATCGCGACCGTCATCGGGATCGCCGTCGTCGGTGTTCTGTTCGCCGCGGGGCTGTCGGTGCTGCTGCTCATCACCCGGGCGAGGGCGCACGTCATCGCGGCAGTGCTGCTCGCCGTCGTCGTGATGGGGACGCCGATGTCGTTCGTGGCGGCGATCGCCCTCGGCATGGACGTCGCGGACGCGTACGGGGTCGGCGGCGGTGCCCACACGATCTGGTCGGGCGTGCTCTCCGTGACGAGCCTCGTCGCGCTGATCGGGATCCCGGTGGTGCTCGTGGTCGGCCAGGCGGCGCACGTGCGCCGCGCCGCCCTGCGGGCGCACGCCGCCTGACGGACGTACCACGGGCCTCCAGTCCGGTCTGCTGGTCTGGAGGCCCGTGGTGCGTGCGCGACGCTGCTCGCTACTCCGGCTCGCTCGTCTTCTCGCCGACGACCTGCTCGTCGGACGCCTTCGCGCCCTCGGCGCCGTCCGAGCGGCCGCCGCCCACGACCACGTCGTCCTCGTCGAAGCCGAACGCGATGTCCGGGGCCTCGAGCCGCACGCGGTCCGCGCTCTCGTCGTCGGGCTGCAGCTGCGACTCCCGCTCGGCGGCGACGCGCTTCAGGTAGTTCGCGACCTCGTGCTCGGTCGTCTCCTGGTCCCAGCCGAGCACGTCCGCCATGAGCTTCGCGGCGACGGGCGCCGCTGACTCGCCGCGGTCCCACGCCTCGATGGAGATGCGGGTTCGGCGGGCGAGGACGTCCTCCAGGTGCAGGGCGCCCTCGTGCGAGGCGGCGTAGACGACCTCGGCGCCGATGTAGTCGTCGGCCCCCGGCAGCGGTTCGGCGAGTGCCGGGTCCTCCTCGACGAGCTGCAGCACCTCGGTCGCGAGGGTCCCGTAGCGGTTGAGCAGGTGCTCGATGCGGACCTTGTGCACGTTGAAGCTCCGCGCGGTGCGGGCGCGTCGGTTCCACGCGGCGGGGTACCCCTCGGCGCCGAGGAGCGGGATGTCCTCGGTCGTCGACTCCGGGATCCTGCCGTCCATGGCCGCGACGGCCTCGTCGATGGCGTCCTTGCCCATCACGCGGTACGTCGTCCACTTGCCGCCGGCGACCACGACGAGCCCGGGCACGGTGTGCGCGACGACGTGCTCGCGGCTGAGCTGCGAGGTCTGGTCGGACTCCCCCGCCAGCAGCGGGCGGAGGCCTGCGTAGACGCCCTCGACGTCCTCGCGGGTGAGCGGGACGGCGAGCACCTTGTTGACGTGCTCGAGGATGTAGTCGATGTCCGCCGCGGTCGCTGCCGGGTGCGCCTTGTCGAGGTACCAGTCGGTGTCGGTCGTGCCGACGAGCCAGTGCCGGCCCCACGGGATGACGAAGAGCACGCTCTTCTCGGTGCGCAGGATCATGCCCGTGTTCGACTGGAACCGGTCCCGGGGGATCACGAGGTGGACGCCCTTCGACGCCCGCACCTTGAACTGGCCGCGGGTGCCGATCATCGCCTGGGTGTCGTCGGTCCAGACACCGGTGGCGTTGACGACCTGCTTCGCACGGATCTCGAACCGTTCGCCGGTCTGGATGTCGTGGGCCTGCGCGCCGACCACGCGCTCCCCGACCTTGATGAACCCCTCGATGCGGACGCGACTCGCTGCCTCGGCACCGTACGAGGCCGCGGTGCGCACGAGCGACGCGACGTAGCGGGCATCGTCGACCTGGGCGTCGTAGTAGGTCATGCCGCCGACGAAGGCGTCCTTCTTGAGCCCGGGCATGTTCCTGAGCACCTGCTTCCGGCTGAGGTGCCGGTGGTGCGGGACGCCGGGCGGACGACCGCCGGACCAGCTGAACACGTCGTACATCGCCATGCCGATACCGATGTAGAAGCGCTCCCAGACCCGGTGGTTGAGCGGGTAGAGGAAGCGCACGGGCTTCACCAGGTGCGGGGCGATGCGCTGCAGCAGCAGGCCACGCTCGATGAGCGCCTCGCGGACGAGTGCGAAGTTGAGCTGCTCGAGGTAGCGGATGCCGCCGTGCACGAGCTTCGACGAGCGGCTCGACGTCCCCGAGCCCCAGTCGCGGGCCTCGACGATGCCGACGCTCAGGCCGCGGGTCACGGCGTCGAGCGCACTGCCCGCACCGACGATCCCGCCGCCGACGACCAGGACGTCGAGCTCCTTGGTCTTCAGCGTCTCGATCGCGGCCGCACGTTCGTCCGGCCCGAGCTTCGCCGCGGGGTCGAATCCCACGCCGGGCGCGACGTCACGCGGACGTCCGGCCGTGCTGGTCTGCTTCGTCGTGCTGGACTTGGCCATCGTCGCCTCCGGGTCACGGTCGGCGCCGTGGCGTCACCCGGGTTCGTGCCCGGGTGCCACCGTCACTGGTGGTACGGCGCCACGACCACTTCTACTCGCTGGAACTCCTTGGCGTCGGAGTATCCCGTCGTCGCCATCGAGCGGCGGAGGGCACCGACCAGGTTGGCGCGGCCGTCGTGGGTCGGCGTCGGACCGTTCAGGACGTTCTCGAGCGGGGCGATCGTGCCCACCTCGACCCGGCGGCCGCGGGGCAGCTCGGGGTGGTGCGCCTCGGCACCCCAGTGGTAGCCGCCACCCGGGGCCTCGGTCGCACGGGCCAGTGCGGTGCCGAGCATGACGGCGTCGGCGCCCACGGCGATGGCCTTGACGATGTCGCCCGCGGTGTCGAGCCCGCCGTCGGCGATGACGTGCACGTACCGGCCGCCCGACTCGTCGAGGTAGTCACGACGGGCACCGGCGACGTCCGCGACGGCGGTGGCCATCGGGGCGTGGATGCCGAGCGCGGCGCGGGTGGTCGACGCTGCGCCGCCACCGAAGCCGACGAGCACACCGGCGGCACCGGTGCGCATGAGGTGCAGCGCCGACGTGTACGTCGAGGCGCCGCCCACGATCACCGGGACGTCGAGCTCGTAGATGAACTTCTTGAGGTTGAGGGGTTCCTCGGTCTGGGAGACGTGCTCGGCCGAGACCGTGGTGCCGCGGATGACGAACAGGTCGACACCGGCGTCGACGACCGTCTTCGAGAACTCCTGGGTGCGCTGCGGGCTGAGCGAACCGGCGACCGGCACGCCGGCTGCGCGGATCTCGGCCAGTCGTGCGGTGATCAGCTCGGCCTTGATCGGCTCGGAGTAGATCTCCTGCATGCGCTTCGTGACGTTGCCGTCGGTGAGCGACTTGATCTCGTCGTAGTACGGGGTCGGGTCCTCGTAGCGGGTCCACAGACCTTCGAGGTCGAGCACACCGAGGATGCCGAGCTTGCCCATCTGGATGACCGTCGCCGGCGAGGACACGGAGTCCATCGGCGCCGACAGGATCGGCGACGCGAACGTGAACGCGTCGATCGACCACTGCACGCTGACGTCGCGCGGGTCACGCGTCCGCCTGGAGGGGACCACCGCGATGTCGTCGAACGCGTACGCCCGACGTCCGCGCTTGCCTGCACCGATCTCGACTTCGCTCACTCGGACAGCCTACCGGGCGGGCTCTGCGGCGTGCACGGGCCGGACGGTGCGGCTCGCACCGTGCGAGGCCTGCCGCGTACGGTGCGAGGTTCCGTGTCCGGTGCGAGGTTCCGTGTCCGGTGCGAGGTCGCGAGGGTCGCACGACGTGCGGAACCTCGCACCACGCAGCCGTCAGCGCGGACGCCGCGGGGCCCGTCGGCGCTTCCGGAGCGCCCGGAGCACGAAGCCGAGCAGGAGCGCGAGCACCACGAGGACGACGAGCAGCACGGCCGCGACCTTGACGAGCAGCGCCGCCCCGACGAAGAGCGCGATGAACACGAGCCAGACGAGGGCGTCGAGCACGAGGGGTCCGGAGGTGCGCACCCGCGGAACGATACCGACCCGCGCGGGGCGAGCCGCGCCTCCGGGCCGGGTACAGGAGCGGGGCCGTGCGGCGCGAAGCGACCACGCACGGCCCCACCCGTCACGGATACCACCCCCACAGCGGTACCCGTAGCCGACGACAGCGCTAGCGCTGTGCGTCGACGTCCTTGGCGAGCGTCCCCAGGTAGAGCTCGATGACCTTGGGGTCGTCCGCGAGTTCCTTCCCGGTGCCCGAGTACGCGTTCTTCCCCTGGTCGAGCACGTACCCACGATCGCAGATCTGCAGACAGCGTCGCGCGTTCTGCTCCACCATGATGATCGACACACCGGCCTTGTTGATCCGGCGGGTCCGCAGGAACGTCTCGTCCTGACGCACGGGGGACAGTCCGGCGCTCGGCTCGTCGAGCAGCAGCACCTTCGGGTCCATCATCAGCGCACGGGCCATCGCGACGGACTGCCGCTCACCACCCGAGAGCGATCCGGCCCGCTGGTTCCGCCGCTGCGCGAGGACCGGGAACAGGTCGTAGATGACCTCGAGCCGCTCGGCGAACTTCCGGGGCCGCAGGTACAGCCCCATCTGCAGGTTCTCCTCGATGGACAGCGAGGGGAACACGTTGTTCGTCTGCGGCACGAAGCCGACACCGGCCTGCACGAGCTTGTTCGCCTTGAGGTTCGTGATGTCGTCCCCCTGCAGGGTCACCGATCCCTCGCGGATGGACACGAGCCCGAACAGCGCCTTCAGGAGCGTCGACTTGCCCGCGCCGTTCGGCCCGATGATGCCGATGAGCTCGCCCGGGTAGCAGTCCAGGTCGCAGCCGTTCAGGATGTTCACGCCCGGCAGGTAGCCGGCAACGAGGTTCTTCGCGCTGAGCACCGGCTCGCGTTCCAGCGTGGCCGCCGGGGACGGACTGGAGGCACTGCTCGCGTTCGTGGGGTCCGTTGCGTCCGTCATCGGGTCGTCTCCTCTGCTGCGTCCTCTTCGGCGACTTCCTCCGCCAGTTCCTCGAAGGTCTCCTCGGTGAGGAGCGAGTCGTCACCCAGGTCGGTGTCGTGGTGCGCACCGAGGTAGGCGTCGATCACGGCCTGGTCGTCCATCACCGTGTCCGCCGGGCCCTCGGCCACGACCTTGCCCTCGGCCATCACGACCACCCAGTCCGAGATGTGCCGGACCATGTGCATGTCGTGCTCGACGAAGAGCACGGTCATGCCGTCGTCGCGCAGGGACTGGATGTGCCCGAGGAGCGACTGGGTGAGCGCGGGGTTCACGCCGGCCATCGGCTCGTCGAGCATGATCATCGTCGGGTCGGACATCAGCGCCCGGGCCATCTCGAGCAGCTTGCGCTGCCCGCCGGACAGTGACCCGGCGTAGTCGTCGGCCTTGGTGTCGAGCTTGAACCGGGCGAGGAGGTCCTCGGCCTTGGCCGTGATCTCGCGCTCCCGCTTCGCCCACACCGGCTTGACCAGGGCGGCGAAGAAGTTCTCGCCGGGCTGGTCGCGAGCACCGAGGAGCATGTTCTGCATCACGGTGAGCCGGGACAGCGCCTTGGTCAGCTGGAAGGTGCGGACCATGCCCTTGTTCGCGATGTGCGTCGCGCTCGTCTTCTGCAGCGTGGCGCCGTTGAACTGCGTCTTCGCTCCGGGGCTCGGCTTGTCGAACCCGGTGAGCAGGTTGAAGAACGTGGTCTTGCCGGCGCCGTTCGGGCCGATGAGAGCCGTGATGGAACCGCGCTGGACCTCGAGGTGGTCGACGTCCACGGCGGTCATGCCCCCGAAGCGGCGGGTGACGTCGTCGACGGTGAGGATCGGGTCGGCCTTGGGGTGGCCGTAGGTCTCAGACACTGAACGTCAGCTCCTTCTTGTTGCCGAGCAACCCCTGTGGACGGAACACGATGAGCAGCATGAGCGCGACGCCGACGAGCACGTACGAGAACTGCTCGGCCTGCTGCGCGTTCATGATCGAGTCGGGGATGAAGTCGCCGGCCAGCGTGCGGATGAAGAGCCGGACGACGAAGAAGAGCACGGCTCCGAGCACCGGTCCGAACACCGTCGCCGCACCACCGAGGATGAGCGCCGTCCAGATGAAGAACGTCATCGAGCGGCCCATGGCGTCCGGTTGCACCGAACTCGGCAGCACGTAGATGATGCCCGCGATCGCACCGAGCGCCCCACCGAACACGAGCGCCTGCATCTTGTACGAGTAGACGTTCTTGCCGAGCGAGCGGACGGCGTCCTCGTCCTCGCGGATGGCCTTCACCACGCGGCCCCACGGGCTGCGCATGAGCAGGAAGAGCACCAGGGTGAACAGGGCGACCATGGCCCACGCCGCGATGCGGATCCACCAGCCGTTGACGCCGTTGTTCGCGTACGTGAACCACAGGATCGTGGTGGTGCCGTCGGGCAGCGGGCTGAGGGCGGTGAACGGGTCGCGGTAGCTCGACCCGGTGATGCCGTTCGAGCCACCCGTGGTCGAGGTGAGCAGGCTCGAGCGGCCCACCATGCGGATGATCTCGGCGCCGGAGATCGTGACGATCGCCAGGTAGTCGCCGCGCAACCGCAGCGTCGGGATGCCGAGGATGATCGCGAACACGATCGCGACGAGCAGGGCGATGAGGACCGCCATCACGAACGGCAGTCCGTTCGTGATCGAGATCGCGAAGCCGTAGGCGCCGAGCAGCAGGAACGCCGCCTGGCCCATGTTCACGAGGCCGGTGAGCCCGAAGTGCACGTTCAGGCCGATCGCGGCCAGCGCGAACGCGGCCGTCGTCGGGGCGAGTGCCTCCTGGGTGAGCGAGGACAGCAGGTTGAGGATGTAGTCCATGCGCGTGCTCCCTTAGCCGATCCGCTCGGCGCGGCCGAAGATGCCCTGCGGCCGGAACAGCAGGATGAGGATGAGGATGACGAGGGCGGTGGCGTACTTGAAGTCACCGGGGAGCACCAGGTTCGTGAGCTCCACGACGACGCCGATGATCATCGAGCCGACCAGGGCGCCGTACGCGGTGCCGAGGCCGCCGAGCGTGACCGAGGCGAACATGAGCAGGAGCAGCTGGAGCCCGGTCTGCCAGTTCACGCCGTTCAGGACGAGTCCGAGCATCACACCGGAGAGCCCCGCGAGGCCGGCGGCGAGCGTCCACACGAAGCGGATCACCCGGTCGACGTCGATGCCGGAGGCCGCGGCGAGCGCCGGGTTGTCCGACACGGCGCGGGTCGCCCGGCCGAAGCGCGTCTTCGCCAGGAAGAGCCCGGTCGCGACGAGGACCACGAGCGCGATCCCCATGGCGACGTAGGACTGCACCGTCAGGGTGACGCCGGCGAACCGCACGGTCTCCGGGTTGCCCTGCTGGATGCGGACCGTCGAGGCACCGAAGAAGTACTGGAACGCGTACTGGGCGGCGATCGACAGACCGATCGTCACGATCATGAGCTGCGTGAGGCTGATGCGCCGTCGCCGGAGTGGGCGCCAGATCGCGGCGTCCTGCAGGTACCCGGTCGCGGCGCACAACAGCGTGACGACGATCCCGGTGACCCAGATGTTCCAGCCGAGCTGGTTGGCGAACACGTACGCCAGCAGACCGCCGAGGGTGACCTGCTCACCGTGCGAGAAGCTCGACAGCCCCGTCGTGCCGTAGATGAGCGAGAGCCCGATCGACGCCAGTGCGATGAGCAGCCCGAGCCGGAGACCCGAGGCGAACTGCTGCCAGGCCCGCTGGATGCTCACGCCCGACGAGTCCGTCGAGGTCGTGGCGCCCTTCTGGTCGGACAGCTGGAAGATCTGCCCGACGTTGGCGTTCAGGGTGGCCTGCACCTTGCGATCGGCGTCGGCGGCGTTCGTCAGGTACTGACCCTTCGGCAGGGTGCCCTGGTCGACGCTCACCGTGTACTCGCCGGCCGTGTCGACGCTGACGGACCAGCGGCCGTCGTCGTTCGTCGTGGCCGTCTGGTCGAAGCCGCTCGGGCCGGTCACGTCGACGTCGACGCCCTCGGCCGGTTCACGCTCGGAGTCGGTGATCGTGCCCTGGATGCACCCGTTGTCGGGGCTGACGGTGCACGCCTGGCTGGTGGCCGGTGCCGAGGTGGCACTGAAGGCCGGCAGGGTGACCGCCCAGTCGATCAGGAAGGTCGCCAGGAACGCGGCGACGAGCACGGCCGCGAGGACCGGTCGTCGTCGTGCGTGGCGGAGGCGGAACAGGCGCGGCTGCGCCCGTCCCGGAGGAGTGATGGATCCCACGGAAGAGCCTCTCGTTCGGATGACGAGGAACCTATGGGGATTTTGTGACACCCGTGTTTCCAACACGTTCCCTGTGTGATTCGTACCCGAACTGTGACGTTGTGGAGGAACGCTCGAGGCGGGCGCGATCCGTGCCTCCAGGCGGAATGCGGCGACAGCCGCTCGCGTTACCATGTCCTATCCGGAACCCGTCGTCGTGTTCCCGGTGTCTCGACACTTCACTCGCCCACGAAGGGGACCCATGGACCAGCCGGATCCGTTCGGATTCATCGGACTCACGTACGACGACGTCATGCTCCTGCCCGGGCACACCGACGTCATCCCGAGCGAGGCGTCCACGGCGTCCCGGCTCACCAAGCGGATCTCCGTCAACGTCCCGCTGCTCTCCGCGGCGATGGACACCGTCACCGAAGCCCGCATGGCCATCGCCATGGCGCGCCAGGGCGGCATCGGGATCCTGCACCGCAACCTGTCCATCGAGGACCAGGCGGCCTACGTCGACAAGGTCAAGCGCTCCGAGTCGGGCATGATCACCAACCCGGTGACCACCACCCCGGACGCCACCGTGGCCGAGGTCGACGCACTCTGCGGCCAGTTCCGCGTCTCCGGCCTGCCGGTCGTGGAGCAGGACGGCACCCTCGTCGGCATCATCACGAACCGCGACATGCGCTTCGTGGCCGCGTTCGAGCAGGCCACCACCTACGTGCGCGACGTGATGACCAAGGCACCGCTGATCACCGCGATGGAGGGCATCGACCCCGAAGAGGCGATCGCCATCTTCGCGCAGCACAAGATCGAGAAGCTGCCGCTGGTCGACGCCGAGGGCAAGCTCCGCGGCCTCATCACCGTCAAGGACTTCGACAAGAGCGAGCAGTACCCGGACGCGACCAAGGACGACGAGGGCCGGCTCCGCGTCGGTGCCGCGATCGGCTTCTTCGGGGACGCCTGGCAGCGCGCCGAGGCCCTGCGTGACGCGGGCGTCGACGTGCTCGTCGTCGACACCGCCAACGGCGAGAGCGAAGGCGTGCTCGACATGGTCCGCCGCCTCAAGGCCGACCCGACGTTCGACGCGATCGACGTCATCGGCGGCAACGTCGCCACCCGCGCGGGCGCCCAGGCGCTCATCGACGCCGGCGTGGACGCCGTCAAGGTCGGTGTCGGCCCGGGCTCCATCTGCACCACGCGCGTCGTCGCCGGTGTCGGTGTGCCGCAGGTGACCGCCGTGTACGAGGCCTCCCTCGCCGCACGCGAAGCCGGTGTGCCGATCATCGCCGACGGTGGTCTGCAGTACTCGGGCGACATTGCGAAGGCCCTGGTGGCCGGTGCCGACACCGTCATGCTCGGCTCGCTGCTCGCCGGCACCGACGAGTCCCCCGGTGACCTCGTGTTCGTGGGTGGCAAGCAGTTCAAGGCCTACCGCGGCATGGGGTCCCTCGGGGCCCTGCAGACCCGTGGCAAGAAGACCTCGTACTCGAAGGACCGCTACTTCCAGGCGGACGTGCCGAACGACGACAAGCTCATCCCCGAGGGCATCGAGGGCCAGGTGCCCTACCGCGGCTCGGTCGGCAACGTCGTCTACCAGCTCACCGGTGGGCTGCGGCAGTCGATGTTCTACGTCGGCGGTCGCACGATCCCCGAGCTGAAGGCCCGTGGCAAGTTCGTCCGCATCACGGCGGCGGGGCTCAAGGAGTCCCACCCGCACGACGTCCAGATGGTCGTCGAGGCGCCGAACTACCGCAGCTAGCAGCATTGCTCGACCAGACGCCCCCGCTCCGGACGGAGCGGGGGCGTCTGGCGTTCGTACGCGGACGCGTCAGGCCGAACGCCAGTCGTCCGACGTGATGTGCGAGCCGCCGTGCGGGCCCATCTGCAGCATCCCGCCGTCCACCGGCAGGGACACCCCGGTGATGTACGACGACGCACGCGAGGCCAGGAACGCCACGGCTGCCGCGATCTCCCACGCGTTGCCCGGACGGCCGAGCGGCACACCGGGGCGGTCGATGGTGTGCGGGTCCTCGTCCTCGGCGCCGGTCATCCGGGTGGCGATCTCGCCGGGGGCGACGGCGTTCACGGTGATGCCGTGCTCGGCGAGCTCGATCGCCATGGTCTTCAGCAGGCCGCCGAGCCCGTGCTTCGCGGCGTCGTAGGCACTCGAGCCGTAGCGGGGCTGGTGCTCGTGCACGCTCGTGATGCCGATGATCCGGCCGCCGGTGCCCGCCTGCACCATGTGCTTCGCGGCGGCCTGCATCGTGACGAAGGCCCCGTCGAGGTCGGTCGACACCGTGTGGCGCCACTGGTCGAGGGTCATCTCGAGGAACGGGGCGTTGTCGCCGGTGCCGGCGTCGGCCACGAAGACGTCGACGCCACCCAGCTGCGAGACGAGGCGGTCGACGACGGCGGCCGCCCCGGCGAGGTCGGAGACGTCGATCTGCTCGACGAAGGCACGACGGCCGGTCTTCCGGACCTCCTCCGCGGTCTCCTCGGCACGGTCGGGTTCGGACAGGTAGGTGATGCCGACGTCCATGCCGGCTTCGGCGAGCGCGACGGCGGTCGCACGGCCGATCCCGGATTCGGAGCCGGTGACGATGGCTGTGGTGGGCTGGAAGTCGCTCATGCGGCGGAACGTACGCCGGGCCTCCCGGGCGCCCTGCCGGACCATCCGCCTGGCGCAGGTCGGGTCGCCGCGCCGGCACCGTCGCTCCTGCGCCGATCCCTGTCCCTGCGCACAGGAACGTCACGGCTCGGTAACGAAACACCTTTGCGTACCGCCCCGTCACACGGGCGAAACACATGGACCCTACGTTTCTCGACATCCAGTGGAGGCGTCGCATTCACCCGAAGCGGCACAGCCTCCGCGCAGAGAAAGGGCTCCACGGATGATCAGAACCACCCGTGCCACCGCGGCACTGGCGTTGGCGGGCGCAGCAGCCGTCCTCCTCGCCGCGTGTTCCACCACCGGCAGTGCTTCCCCCTCGAGCTCGGCGTCGAGCGATGCGAAGAAGGATCCCGCCGCCAGCTGCAAGGCCCCGGACACCCCCGGTACGGACGCGCTGAAGATCGGCACGATCCTGCCCCTGACCGGTTCGCTGGCCTACCTCAACCCGCCGGCCGAGTCCGGTGTCGGCCTGGCCGTCAAGGACATCAACGCCGCGGGCGGCGTCCTCGACAAGGACGTCACGATCGACCCGGCGACCGACTCCGGTGACAGCAACGACATGACCGTGTCGAGCTCCGCCGCGACGAAGCTCGTCAACGCGAAGGTGCCGGTCGCGATCGGTGCCGAGTCCTCGTCGGTCACGCTGAACGTCATCGACCAGCTGACGAGCAACTGCATCGTCGAGATCTCGCCCGCGAACACCGCGACCGACCTCTCCGGCTACTCGTCGTACTACTACCGGACCGCACCGCCGGACTCGGTGCAGGGTTCCGCGCTCGGTCAGCTCGTGACCGGTGACGGCAACGCGAAGGTCGCCTTCCTGGTCTTCAACGACACGTACGGCACCGGCCTCCGCAACTCGGTGCAGGCCGCGGTCGAGGCGTCGGGTGGCCAGGTCGTCTACGGCGGCAAGGGTGAGGGCCAGGAGTTCCCGCCCGGCCAGACCACGTTCTCGTCCGAGGTGACCGCGGCCCTGGCCGCGAAGCCCGACGCGATCGTCGTCCTCGCCTTCGACGAGACGAAGTCGATCATCCCGGAGCTCGTCTCGCAGGGCAACGAAGCGAAGATCTACATGTCCGACGGCAACACGGCGGACTACTCGAAGGACTTCGACAAGGGCACCCTGACCGGCGCCCAGGGCACCATCCCCGGTGCCTCGCCGAAGGACGACTTCAAGAAGCAGCTCGCTGCGTTCTACAAGGACTCGTCGGGCAAGACGCTCGCCGACTACTCGTACGCGGCGGAGTCCTACGACGCCACCGTCCTCGCCGCCCTCGCCGCGGTGAAGGGCAAGGGCACCGACTCCGGCACCATCCAGGCCAACATGGCTGCGGTGTCGGGTGCTGACGGCGGCACCGAGTGCGCGACGTTCAAGGAGTGCAAGACGCTCCTGGACGACGGCAAGGACATCCACTACACCGGCCCGTCCGGCATCGGTCCGTTCGACGAGAACAACGACCCGTCGGCCGCCTACATCGGCATCTACAAGTTCGACGCCGACAACAAGCCCGTCTACCAGAGCGCCATCCAGGGTGCGGTGAAGAAGTAGGGCGCAGCCCAGCACCGCTCGCGAAAGCGACAGTCCCCCACGGAACTTCCGTGGGGGACTGTCGCTTTCGCGTCGGCGACCGGGACGTCAGACCGGCTCGGCCTGGGTGGGTGCGACCGCCCGGCGACGGGACGCCCGCGCGGCGGCGAACGAGTCCGCCGTCAGCACCACGAGCGCGAGCCACACGAGGCCGAAGCCGAACCAGCGCCCGGCCGACATCTCCTCGTGCTGCACGAGCACCCCGACGAGCAGCTGCATCACGGGCGCCAGGTACTGCGTCAGCCCGAGCGTCGACAGGCTCACCCGGCGTGCCGACGACGCGAAGAGCAGCAGCGGCACCGCGGTCGCCGGCCCGGTCAGCACCGTGATGACCGCGTGCCCCCGGCCCTCGCTCGTGAACGTCACGCCGCCACCGAGCCCGGTCACACCGAGCACCACCAGCGCCACGACCGCGATCGGCAGCAGCCACACGGTCTCGATCGTCAGGCCGCTCAGGGCGTCCACGGTGCCGCCGACCCGCTTCTTCACCAGGCCGTACAGTCCGAACGAGAACGCCAGGGCCAGCGAGATCCACGGCATCTGCCCGTAGCCGATCGCGATGACGACGACCGCCACGACGCTCAACCCGACGGCTGCCCACTGCGCCGGACGCAGGCGTTCGCGCAGGACCACGACGCCGAGCGCGATGGTGACGAGCGGGTTGATGAAGTAGCCGAGCGCCGCCTCGACGGTGTGGCCGGTGGTCGTCGCGAGGACGTAGACGGTCCAGTTGACCAGGATCAGGACGGCGGCGAGCCCCATCACGAGCATCACACGGCGCTGGGCCATCAGGGTGCGGGTGCGGAGCCACGACCGGGTCACGGCGATCGCCACCGCGCAGAACACCAGGCCGAAGACGATCCGCCACGACACGATCTCGAACGCCGCCGCGGGGGCCATGGCCGCGAAGAGCAGGGGCATCAGCCCCCAGAGCCCGTAGGCCACGATGGCCTGCGCCACGCCGACGGATGCCTCGCTGCGGACGGGTCGCGCCGGACTCGGTTCACTCACGGAACCATCCTAGAAACGACCGCCGACGCGTGGGACGCGCACCGGGCCTCCAGGCGGGGTGAGCGGGCTGATCAGGACCGGCGCACCCGGGTGACCGGCCCCGGACGCACGAACGCCCCGTCGGCCCGAAGGCCGGACGGGGCGTCCGTGGTGAGTACTCGACTCAGTGAACGATGACCGCGAGGACGTCGCGGGCCGACAGGACCAGCAGGTCCTCGCCCGAGTACTTGACCTCGGTTCCGCCGTACTTGGAGTAGATGACCTTGTCACCCACGGCGACGTCGAGCGGGACGCGGTTGCCGTTGTCGTCGATGCGACCCGGACCCACGGCGACGACCTCGCCCTCCTGGGGCTTCTCCTTCGCGGTGTCGGGGATGACCAGACCGGAAGCGGTGGTCTGCTCCGCCTCGACCTGGCGGATGACGATGCGATCCTCGAGCGGCTTGATGCTGACGGCCACGGTGACCTCTTCTTTCTCGGTACGGACTCGGTACAGATGAAAACCGGGTTGGCACTTCGCACAGGAGAGTGCCAACGCCAACTCTAGGGGGCCTCTGGCACTCGGTCAATCCGAGTGCCAGCACATCCGGAGAACACGCAGCACCTGCGAGGATCGACGCATGGACGCCGCCGAACTCACCGCACTGCTGACCCCCGACGGGATGGCCCTGCTCGACCGTACCCCGGGCGTCTCCGACGGCGGCGAGATCGTCCGTGTGGTGTCCCGGCTGCGCGCCGAGGGGCACGATCCCCGACTGGTCGCCGCGGTGCTGACCCAGGCGAAGCTGCGGCTGAAGGCCCGTGGCAAGTTCGGCGACTTCGCCTCCCGCATGCTCTTCACCGAGGCCGGACTCGAGCAGGCCACCCGGCTGCAGGTCGCGGCCCAGCACGCCGGACGCTTCGCCGCGGCCGGGCTGAACCGTGTCGCCGACCTCGGCTGCGGCATCGGCGGGGACGCCATGGCGATGGCGGCGCTCGACCTCGACGTCACCGCCGTCGACCGCGACGAGGTGACGGCGGCCGTCGCGACCCACAACCTCGCGGTCTGGCCGAACGCACGGGTGGAACTCGGTGATGCCGCGTCCTTCGACCTGTCCTCGGTGGACGGCGTGTGGATGGACCCCGCACGCCGCACCTCCGGCCACTCGGACACCCGCCGGCTCGCCGACCCGGACGACTGGTCGCCCTCGCTCGACACCGTGTTCGCCGCGGCGACGACGACGCCGACCGGTGTGAAGCTCGGACCGGGCATCGACCGCGACCTGATCCCGGACACCGCCGAGGCGCAGTGGACCTCCGTCGACCGCGAGGTCGTCGAGCTCGCCCTGTGGTTCGGCCCCCTCGCCCGCCCCGGGATCCGCCGCGCCGCCACCGTCATCGGCGCGCACGGCATCGCCGAGATGACCGGAGCGGCCGACGCCGACGACGCCGAGGTCGGACCGCTCGGTGCCTACCTGTACGAGCCCGACGGCGCCGTGATCCGCGCACGGCTGATCGGCGACCTGGCACGGGGCCTCGACGGGCACATGCTGTCCGAGGGCATCGCCTACGTCACGTCCGACCGCGCCGCCACGACCCCCTTCGCGCAGGGCTTCCGGGTGCTCGACACGATGCCGCTCGACGTCAAGCGACTGGCCGCGCGGCTCGCCGCCGACGGCATCGGCACCGTCGAGATCAAGAAGCGCGGCGTCGACGTCGACCCGGCGCAGTTCCGCAAACGGCTGCGGTTGCGCGGATCGGGTCGCGTCACGCTCGTGCTCACCCGCCTGGAGGGACGCCACACGGCGATCCTGTGCGAGCGGCTCACCGACACGGTCGGCTGACGGCCGGGGGCCGCGTGCGGTGCTGCGTGCGCGTCGGCGTCAGTTGACGAAGGCGCCCGAGTTCGAGCTGTAGTCGGAGTAGTCCGACGCGTTCGCGATCGAGATCCACACCAGGGCGACGATCAGGATGAACAGGCCCGTCAGGATCCAGCCACCGATGATGCCGGCGAGCGCGAGGCCCCGGCCACCCTCGCCGGTCTGCTTGATCTTGCCGAGGGCGATGTGGCCCATGATCGCGCCGGCCGGGCTCGTCAGGATGATGATCGGCCAGATGATGATGCCGCCGAACGCGAAGACGATCGACAGGATCGACAGGACGTTCGTCTTCGGGCGCTGCGCGTAGGGCTGGTACGTGTACGGGTTCGACGCGTAGGGCTGCTGCTGCGGCTGCGCGTGCGGGTTCTGCTGCTGGCCGTACGGGTTCTGCGGGGCGCCGTACGCGTTCTGCTGCTGCTGCGGAGCCGCGTACGGGTTCTGCTGCTGCGGGGCCGCGTACGGGTTCGACGAGGCCTGCGGTGCCGCGTAGGGGTTCTGCTGCTGCCCGTACGGGTTCGACTGCTGCTGCTGACCGTACGGGTTCTGCGGCTGCTGCGGAGCGCCGTACGGGTTCTGCTGCTGTGGGGCCGCGTACGGGTCCTGCTGCTGGCCGTACGGGTTCTGGGGCGCTTCCGGGGCCGACGGCGCCTGCGGTGCGTCAGGAGCCTGCGGGGCGTCCGGGGCGGGCGTGCCGTCGGGCTGTCCGTTCGCCGGGCCGTTCGGCGTCTCGCCCGGCTTCGGCCACTCGTTCTGATCGGACACCGTCCACCCCTCTCGGGCGTCCGGTCTCTCCGACGCCCGTGTGAATCCTCCCACAGGCTCCCGAAGAAGGACCGGGGCCGAACTGGTCAGACCTGGACGGTCGTCACCGGCAGGGTCGAGTCCGCCGCGATGCCGAGGTCGCTCGGCGCGTGCCCCTCGGCCACGAGTCGGGCGCCGACGGCGGCGATCATCGCGCCGTTGTCGGTGCACAGGTCGAACGGTGGGATCCGGAGCCGCACACCCGCGGCCGCGCAGCGCTCCTCGGCGACCTGTCGCAGTCGGGCGTTCGCGACGACCCCGCCACCGAGCAGCAGCCGGTCGACGCCGGTGTCGCGGCACGCGTTCAGGGCCTTGGTCAGCAGGACGTCGACGACGGCCTCGCGGAAGCTCGCGGCGACGTCGGCCACCGGCACCTCGCGGCCCTCGTCGCGGCAGCGCTCGACCCACCGTGCGACGGCGGTCTTGAGCCCCGAGAACGAGAAGTCGTACCGGTGCGCGGCCATGTCCTTCGGCAGCGTCAGTCCCCGGGGGAACCGGATCGCCGTCGGGTCGCCCTCGGCCGCAGCACGGTCGATCTGCGGGCCGCCGGGGTAGGGCAGTCCGAGCAGCCGCGCGACCTTGTCGAACGCCTCGCCCGCCGCGTCGTCGATCGTCTCGCCGAGCAGTTCGACGTCGCCGACCAGGTCCCGCACCAGCAGCAGTGACGTGTGGCCACCGGACACCAGCAGCGCGATCGTCGGCAGCTCGATCTCGCTGCCGTCCTCGCGCAGCACGTCGGCGCCGACGTGCCCGACCAGGTGGTTCACGCCGTACAGGGGCTTGCCGGTGGCCACGGCGAGCGCCTTCGCAGCGCCCACCCCGACCATGAGCGCCCCCGCCAGGCCCGGCCCGGCGGTCACCGCGACGGCGTCGAGTTCGTCGAGGGTGACGCCGGCACGCTCGAGCGCCTCGTGCAGCGTCGGGGTCATAGCCTCCAGGTGCGCCCGCGCGGCGACCTCGGGCACGACCCCGCCGTAGCGCGCGTGCTCGTCCATGCTCGAGGCGATCACGTTCGCCAGCAGGGTGCTCCCCCGCACGATGCCGACGCCCGTCTCGTCGCAGCTCGTCTCGATGCCGAGCACCAGTGGTTCAGTCGCGCTCACCGAGGGCCTCCTGTCCGATGGGTCCGACGCCCGACGACCGCTCGGCGTCCGGGCCGGGCAGTTCCGCCCGCATCACCCAGGCGTCGACGCCGTCCGGTTGGTAGTAGCGCGGCCGGGTGGCGATGTGCTCGAACCCGAACGCCGTGTACATCGCCTGCGCGACGGGGTTGTCCGCGCGCACCTCGAGGAACACCTCGCGCACGCCGCGCCGCCGGGCCTCGTCGACCAGTTCCGTGAACAGGACCCGCCCGAGCCCCTTGCCGCGCTGGTCCGCGGCAACGGCGATGGTCTGCACGTCGGCGACCGGGTTGCCCGCGAGCGACGAGAGCCCGGCGTACCCGACGACCAGCGGCGCGGACGTGTCGTCGGCCGTCTCGATCACGACGTAGTACCCGTGCGGTGAGTACAGCTCGCCGGACATCTGCGACGCCGACCAGGCGTCCGTCGGGAACGAGACGTGCTCGAGCCACATGATGTCGTCGAGGTCCTGCGGGTGTGCTCGCCGCAGGCGGAGCCCGTCCGGCAGGGTCACTGCTTCACCCGCTTGGGCGCACCCGGCACCGTGACGTCGGGGTCGCGCAGGTACAGGGGCGTGTCCTGGTCGAACGCCGCACCGGACGCGAGCCGGTCCGCGGCGAGCGAGCCGAGCCTCCAGGCCGGGATGGACGCGACCGTCACGCGGTCCCAGCCCACCGCTGCGGGCCGGGAGGCGCGGATCGCGTCGTCGAGATCGGCGGGCTTGGCGAGTCCGGGGCCGGCCACGCGGACGCCGTCGGCGTCGTAGGCGCTCCAGTAGACCTCGCGGCGGCGGGCGTCCGTGAGGACGACGAACGGCCCGTCGGTGCCCGAGTCGCGCTGGTCGAGGGCCACGGCGTCGTGGCTGACGAGGGGCAGGACGGGGACGCCGCGGGCTGCGGCGAAGGTGCGGGCGGCAGCGATGCCGACCCGCAGGCCGGTGAAGGGGCCGGGTCCCATGCCGGCGACGACGCCGGTGACGTCGGCTCCGGTGATGCCGGCCTCGGCGAGGGTCTCGGCGAGGAACGGGCCGATCACCTCGGCGTGCCGGCGGCTGTCCTCGGTGTCGCGCGTCGCGAGGGCCCGGCCGGTGGCCGGGTCGACGACGGCGACGGAGGTCCCGGCAGAGGTGTCGATCGCGAGCAGCACCCGTCCATCGTAGGCGGGGCGGGGCAAGGCGTCAGTCCTCGTCGAGACTGCCAGCGACCGCGTTCCAGATCTCGTCGGCACGCCAGCGCTCGCGACCGCCTCTGCCCGCTCGCCCGAGTGACCGGAGCCAGCCGTACTCCTCGGCTCGACGGAGCAACGCGGATGCCGTCGGCTGTGACACGCCGAGCGCCCTCCGGACCGACGCCACCGTGAGGACGGGGTTCTTGAAGATCACGTCGACGAGCCCGGGGAGCGCCGAACGCTCCGTCCGCGCAGCGAGGCGGTATCGCTCGCGGATCTCCACGAGCTTCCGGATCCGCTCGGCGCTGTCATTCGCTCGGACGGTCACCGCCTCGGCGAAGAACTGGATCCACTCGTTGACCTCTCCGCGCTCCCGAACGGCCTGCAACCGCTCGTAGTACTCGGTTCGGTGTTGTTCGAAGTACCCCGAGATGTGCAAGATCGGCGCGGGCAGGATGCCGTCTGCGATCAGCGAGAACCCGATCAGGAGGCGCCCGATCCGACCATTGCCGTCGAGGAACGGGTGGATCGTCTCGAACTGGTAGTGCATCAGAGCGCACTTCACCGTGACCGACATCGACTCCAGTGGTGCGTTGACGAAACGCTCCCAGTCGTCAAGGGTCTCGGGAAGGTGGTCCTGGTGCGGCGGGATGAACCGGGCAGTCTCCGGTCGAGCGTTCGGAGATCCGATCCACACTGGTGAGCGACGAAGCTCACCGGGCGACTTCTCGTCTCCGCGGACCTCCCGCATCAGGGTCTCGTGGAGCGAACAGATGAACCGTTGGGTGATGGGGAGATCTGCGAGGAGCGCCACTCCCTCGCGGGCGGCCCGGAGGTAGTTGTCCACCTCGCGGAGATCCTCGTCGAGGATCTCGTCGTCGTTCTCGACGCTGAGCACATCGCTCAGTGACGCCTGGGTTCCCTCGATGCGCGAACTCGCCAGCGCCTCCTGCGCCATGGACGGGCCGAGCAGGAGTTCTGGTTCCTGGATGAGCTGCCCGAGCCCGGCGAGCCGACCGATCGCGATGTCCGCGCGGGACACTGCGGCGTTCGTCATCGGCTCGAGGACGAGCTCACGTGGTAACGGCGCGGGGAGGAAGTAGGCGTGTGGCCACTCCGACAACGGACGCGTGGCGCAGTGTGCCGAAGCGTTCTGATCGGAAGTCTTCTCGGCGCATCCTGTCATCATAAGCAAAATGGGCTTTGAGTTATAAGTTCCGACGGAACTTCCAATAGTTGCGCGTTGTCCGTCGTGATCGCACGGCGAACGATGTCGACGTCGCTGGCGACCTCCTGGATCGTCGGCACCACGCCTGGTCATCGGTGCTGCGTCAGAGGGCCACGCCTTCCCAGCGCGGGCCGGTGGCGGTGACGACGACACGGCGGGGCTCGTCGGGGACGTCGTCCGGATCCGTGTCGTCGATAGCTGCGTCATCGGCGCCGGTGGCACGGGTGATCTCGACGTCGAGCACGCTGTCGCTGATGCCGTCGACCATGCCGCGCCCCCACTCGACGACGACGACGGCGTCCCAGTCGAGGTCGAGGTCGTCGAGCTCGACCGGGTCGGACAGACGGTAGGCGTCGACGTGCACCAGGTCGGGTCCGGCGGTCGTCGGGTGGGTCCGGGCGAGGACGAAGGTCGGGCTGGACACCTGGCCGCGCGCACCGAGTGCAGCGCCGAGGCCGCGCGTCAGGGTCGTCTTGCCGGCACCGAGCGGTCCGGTCAGCACGACGAGGTCCCCCGCACGCAGCACGGCGGCCAGCCGGGCACCGAGCTCCCCCATCGCCTCGGTGCCGTCGACGGTGGTGTCGAGCAGGACGCGCGCCGACTCGGTCACGGCCGCTCGCCCCGCAGGTACTCCCCGACCCGTCCCTCGATGTCGTGGCCCTCGTAGGACCGGGGCACTCGGCTGCCGATGCGGCAGACGATCTCTTCACCGATGGTCTCGAGCGCTGCGCCCCACTCGAGCACGGTCATCTCGTCGTGCTCGCCGGTGCCGAACAGCACGACGGTGTCGCCGGTCTGCACGTCGTCCTCGCCGACGTCCACCAGGAACTGGTCCATCGCGACGCGGCCGGCGATCGGGTAGCGCTTGCCGCCGATCGCGACCTCGATGCGTCCCTGCGCCAGACGCGGGACCCCGTCGGCGTACCCGACGGGCACGAGCGCCAGGGTCGTCTCGGTCGCGGTGCGGTACGTGTAGTCGTAGGAGACGCCGGTGTCGACGGGGACGCGCTTCGTCTTCGCGACCGACGCGGTCAGGGTCATCACCGGCTCGAGTCCGAGGTCGGCCGCCGAGACGCCGTCGGCTCCGGGGATGCCGAACAGGTTCGCGCCCATCCGGACCATGTCCTTGCGGAACTCCTTGCGCTCCAGCCCCGCGAGCGACGCGGCGACGTGCTCCATCGGGACATCGAGCCCCAGGTCCTCGGCGATCTCGATCGCGGCGTCGAACACGGCGACCGCGGCGCTGTCCTCGTGGTCGGACGCCTCGGCCAGGTGCGTGTACGCGGCGACCACCTCGATGCGGCCGTTCCGCTGGGCGTCCCGGGCGAGCTCGACGAGCGCCGGCCAGTCCGCCGGGGTCGCGCCGTCGCGGTGCAGGCCCGAGTCGACGCCGAGGTGCACCCGGGCCGGTCGCTGGTCGACGGCGTCGACGATGCGCTGCAGCTCGGCGACGTTCGAGACGCCGAGGTCGACGGCCGAGTCGATGGCGTCACGGAAGTCCAGGTCGGGGTCGTGCTGCCAGGTGAACAGGTGGACGTCCTCGCCGACGCCGATCGAGCGTAGGCGCAGCGCCGCGGGCACCGTCAGCACACCGATCCAGCGGATGCCGGCGTCGACCGCGGCGAGCGCGATCGGCTCGAGGCCGTGCCCGTAGGCGTCGGCCTTCATGATCGCCATCACGGCGACCGGGTCCATCCACTCGCGGACACGGTCGAGGTTGGCCCGGTAGGCGTCGAGGTCGATGCGCGCCTGACGCAGCGGTGCGGAGCTCACGTCGTCCTCCGTTCCACGCTGCGGCCGATCCGGGCGACCACCTCGTAGTTGATCGTGCCGATGGCGTCGGCCCAGTCCTCGACGGCGGGGTCGCCGTTCGCGGGGTCGCCCCACAGCACCGCCTCGTCACCGACCTGGACGTCGGCATCGCCGATGTCGACGTGCATGGCGTTCATCGCGACACGTCCGACCACCGGGAACGTCCGGTCGCCGATCCGCACCGAGACCCGGTTGCCGAAGTCGCGGTCGAAGCCGTCCGCGTAGCCGAGGCCGATCACGGCGAGACGGGTGTCCGTCTCGGCGCGCCAGGTGTAGCCGTAGGAGACGCCGTCGCCCGCGGCGACCGGCACGGTGCGGAGCACGGCGGCGGTGACCCGCATCGCGGGGCGCAGCCCCAGGTCGGCCGAGGTGCGACCGTCGAAGGGGCTCAGCCCGTACAGGGCGAGTCCGACGCGGGACAGGTCGTGGCGGGTCTCCGGCACGGCGATGCTCGCGGCACTCGCGGCGAGGTGCACCACGTCCGGCACGATGCCGTTCGCGGCGAGGCCGTCCAGCGCCCGCTGCAGTGCGGCGTCCTGGTCGAGGTCGTCGGTGCGCGACGCGTTCGACAGGTGGGACATGAGCCCCTCGACCCGGGTGCGGTTGCCGCCGCGGGCCAGGGCACCCGCGGTCGCGAAGAGCTCGGCCCACTCGGACTCGACCGCACCGTTGCGGCTCAGGCCGGTGTCGACGCACAGGTGCACGGCGCGGACGTCGGAGTCGGCTGCTGCGGAGAGCTGCTCGACGCTCGACACCGCTGGCGTGACGTCGAACTGCGCGGCGCGACGGAAGTCCTCGTCGGGGGCGTGCAGCCACGCGAGGATCCGGACCCCCTCGTCGATGCCACCCTGACGGAGCGCGACGGCCTCGTCGATGTCGGCGACGCCGAGCCACTCGGTACCGGCGTCCACGAAGGCCTGCGCGGCGTCGAGGGCCCCGTGGCCGTAGGCGTTCGCCTTGACCACCGCGATGACCCCGGCCGGGGCGACCCGCTCGGCGATCGTCGCGTAGTTCTCGATCAGGGCTCCGCGATCGACCGTGATGCCGGTGAACGCACTCACCGGGCAGTTCCTTCCAGGACCACGTCTGTTCCTTCCAGGACCACGAACGCGGTCGCGATCCCTCCATCATGCGAGAGCGACAGGTGCACGCTCGTCACGCCACGCGCGTCCGCCACCTGCTGGGCGCCCTTGTGCAAGGTGAGCGACGGGTTCCGCTGGTCGTCGGACACGACCTCGAGGTCCTGCCAGCTCAGCCCGGCACTCGACCCGAAGGCCTTGATCAGGGCTTCCTTCGCCGCGAACCGTGCGGCGAGGGAAGCGATCGGCCGGGGTTCGCCGTCACGGACCTGCTCGGACGGCGTGAACAGCCGCGCCCGCATCGCCGGTGTGCGCTCCAGCACCCGTTCGAACCGCTCCAGGTCGACCACGTCGACCCCGATCCCGATGATCACCGTCGCGACTACTCGACGGTGACCGACTTCGCGAGGTTGCGTGGCTGGTCGACGTCGAGGCCCTTGGCCGCGGCGAGCTCCATGCCGAACATGTGCAGCGGTGCCACGGCGAGCAGCGGCTCGAACAGCGGGGTCGCCAGCGGGATCCGCAGGACCTCGTCGGCGAACGGCAGCACCGCGGCGTCGCCCTCTTCTGCGATCGCGATCACCCGGGCACCGCGGGCGCGGATCTCCTGGATGTTCGAGACGACCTTCGGGTGCAGCGATCGGGGGTCGCGCGGCGACGGCACGATGACGAAGACGATCTGGCCCGGCTCGATCAGTGCGATCGGACCGTGCTTGAGCTCACCGGCGGCGAAGCCCTCGGCGTGGATGTACGCGAGCTCCTTGAGCTTGAGGGCGCCCTCGAGCGCGATCGGGTAGCCGACGTGGCGACCGAGGAACAGCACGCTCCGGGTGTCCGCCATCCACCGCGCCAGGTCCTTGATGCCGGCGGCGTCCTCGATGGTCTGCTGCAGCTTCGGGGCGAGCCCCTCGAGCTCGGCCACCTGCTCGGCGATCTGCTCGGTGGTGAGCGTGCCGCGCAGCGTCGCCAGGTGCAGCCCGAGCAGGTAGAGCGCGACGCCCTGGGCGATGAAGGCCTTGGTCGACGCGACGGCGACCTCGGGCCCGGCGTGCGTGTAGATCACGGCGTCGGACTCACGCGGGATCGTGGCGCCCTGGGTGTTGCAGATCGACAGGACCTGCGCGCCCTGCTCGCGGGCGTACTTGACGGCCATGAGCGTGTCCATGGTCTCGCCGGACTGGCTGATCGAGACGACCAGGGTGCGCTCGTTCAGCACCGGGTCGCGGTAGCGGAACTCGTGCGCGAGCTCGACCTCGACCGGGATGCGGGCCCACTGCTCGATGGCGTACTTGCCGAGGATGCCGGCGTAGGCGGCGGTGCCGCAGGCGATCACGATGACGCGGTCGACCGTCGCCAGGCGCTCGGCGATCGGGTCGAGGTCGGTCAGCGTGACGGCGCCGTCGTGGACACGACCGAGGATCGTCTTCGCGACGGCCTCGGGCTCCTCGCTGATCTCCTTCGCCATGAACGAGCTCCAGCCACCCTTGTCGGCGGCGGAGGCATCCCAGTTGACCTCGAACTCGGTCGGCGTGGCCGGGGTGCCGTCGAAGTGGACGACGTCGACGCCGTCGGGGCGGATCGTGGCGATCTCGTCCTGCCCGATCGACAGCGCGCGCTGCGTGTAGGCGACGAACGCGGCGACGTCCGAGCCCATGAAGTTCTCACCGTCGCCGAGCCCGACCACCAGGGGCGAGTTGCGACGGGCACCGACGACGACGCCGGGCTGGTCGGCGTGCACGACGAGGAGCGTGAAGGCCCCTTCGAGCCGCTGCACGGCCTGCTGCATGGCGGCGGTCAGGTCACCGGTCTCGCGGAAGGCCCGTCCGACCAGGTGCGCGGCGACCTCGGAGTCGGTCTCGCTGCGGAACTCGATGCCCTCGGCCTGCAGTTCGGCGCGGAGCTCGGAGAAGTTCTCGATGATGCCGTTGTGGATGAGGGCGAGCTTGTCGCCGTCGGCCAGGTGCGGGTGGGCGTTGCCGTCGGTCGGGCCACCGTGGGTCGCCCAGCGGGTGTGCCCGATGCCGGTCGCGCCGTCCGGGATGGGCGACGACTCGAGCTCGTCGACCAGGGCCTGGAGCTTGCCGGCCTTCTTGGCCGACACGAGGTCTCCGGCTGGGTCGACGACGGCGATGCCCGCCGAGTCGTAGCCGCGGTACTCGAGGCGACGGAGGCCACCGAGGAGGACGTCCTGGCTGCTGTTGCTGCCGACGTAGCCGACGATTCCACACATGGAACCGATCCTACGGTCTGCCTGGACGCCGACCCTGCGAAGTCCCGGGGGTGGGGATAACGTTTCGGCCATGGGACGCTTCGACGACATCGCCATCACCACGCTGCACGGCGAGGACACCACGTTCGGCGCCTACGCCGACAAGGCCGTACTGGTCGTGAACGTCGCCTCCCGGTGCGGCCTCGCCCCGCAGTACGAGCAGCTCGAGGCCCTGCAGAAGCAGTACGGCCCCCGCGGGTTCACGGTGCTGGGCTTCCCGAGCAACCAGTTCCTGCAGGAGCTCGGCTCGTCCGAGGCGATCGACGAGTACTGCTCCACCACCTGGGGTGTCACGTTCCCGATGTCCGAGAAGGTCAAGGTCAACGGCAAGAGCGCGCACCCGCTGTACCAGGCCCTCAAGGAGACCCCGGACGCCGACGGCAAGGCCGGCCGGGTCGCCTGGAACTTCGAGAAGTTCCTCGTCGCCCCCGACGGCACCGTCACGCGCTTCCGCCCCACCACGAAGCCGGACGCCCCCGAAGTCGTCGCCGCAATCGAGGCGGCCCTCCCCGCCTGACGCGTCGCGTCCTGCGGACGCGCACCGAGCACTGGACTGGAGGCCCGGGGCACGTGAGCCGGTCGGCTCACGTGCCCCGGGCCTCCCGTCTGTACGCTCGATCCCATGCCGTTCTCGGAGACCGCCGTCGCGCACCCGACCCCGTTCGTGGAGATCCCGCGTGACGAGTGGTCCCAGCTCGCCCCGAAGGAGCACCTGTCGCTCACCGAGACCGAGATCGTGCAGCTGCGCGGTCTCGGCGACCGGTTGGACATGCAGGAGGTGCAGGAGGTCTACCTGCCGCTGTCCCGCCTGCTCACGCTCTACGCCGCCGGTGCGCGCAACCTGCACGCCGAGACGAGCCGGTTCCTCGGGGAGCGCGCCGGGCGCACACCGTTCGTCATCGGCGTCGCGGGTTCCGTCGCGGTCGGCAAGTCCACCGTCGCCCGTCTGCTGCGCGAGCTGACGAAACGCTGGCCGGACACCCCTCGGGTCGAGCTCGTGACGACCGACGGCTTCCTGTACCCGAACGCCGAGCTGGAGCGCCGCGGGATCATGGACCGGAAGGGCTTCCCGGAGTCGTACGACCGCCGCTCCCTGCTGCGCTTCGTGAGCCAGGTGAAGAGCGGGGCGACCGAGGTCCGCGCGCCGTACTACTCGCACCTGGTCTACGACATCGTGCCCGATGCCGAGATCGTCGTCCGGCAGCCCGACGTGCTCATCGTCGAGGGCCTCAACGTGCTGGCGCCCCCGGTGCACGGGCGGCTCGCGCTGTCCGACCTGTTCGACTTCACGATCTACGTGGACGCGAAGACGAAGGACATCGAGTCCTGGTACGTCGACCGGTTCCTCGCCCTGCAGGAAGAGGCGTTCTCGAGCCCCGACTCGTTCTTCCACCGGTTCGCCTCGCTCTCGCGTGAGGACGCGGTCCGGACGGCGACCGAGGTCTGGCGGGCGATCAACGAGCCGAACCTGCTCGAGAACGTGCTGCCCACGCGCTCCCGCGCCACCCTGGTGCTGAAGAAGGGCGCGAACCACAAGGTGAACTCGGTCCTGCTCCGCAAGATCTGAGCGGGGGGGCAGCGCAGCCAGCAGGGCAGCGCAAAACACCGGTGTTCGCGAGCTGAACCGCGTTCTGCGCGTGTTCAACCGGCGAACACCGGTGTCCAGCGGAGGGGAACCTACGCGGCGTCGAGCGCCAGGCGGTCCTGCACGACGGCGGCGAGCTCCTCGGCGATGCGCTGGGCATCGTCCTGCGAAGCGGCCTCGACCATCACGCGCACGACCGGCTCGGTGCCCGACGGGCGGAGCAGCACGCGGCCGCTGTCCCCGAGCGCCTCGCTGGCGGCGGCGATGGCGTCCTGCACGCCCTGGTCGGCGAGCCCGTGACGATCGACGCCCCGGACGTTGAGCAGCACCTGCGGGAACACCGTCATGCACGAGGCGAGCTCCTGCAGGGTCCTGCCCGTGCGCGCCATCTCGGCGACCAGGTGCAGCCCGGTCAGGATGCCGTCACCCGTGGTGGCGAACTCGTTGAAGATGATGTGACCGGACTGCTCGCCACCGATGGAGTAGTCGCCCTCGGTCATCTTCTCGAGCACGTAGCGGTCGCCCACGCCGGCCTCGATCACGGTGATGCCCGCGTCGGCCATGGCGCGCTTCAGCCCGAGGTTCGACATGACCGTCGCGACGAGGGTGTCGTCCTTCAGCCGTCCGCGCTCCTGCAGGGACAGCGCGAGGATCGCCATGATCTGGTCACCGTCGATCGCGTTGCCCGCGGCGTCGACCGCCAGGCAGCGGTCCGCGTCCCCGTCGTGCGCGATGCCGACGTCGGCACCGTGCTCGAGCACCGCGCGGGCGAGGTTGTCGATGTGGGTCGAACCGACGCCGTCGTTGATGTTCCAGCCGTCGGGGTCGGCACCGATGAGCGTCACGCGGGCACCCGCGTTGACGAAGACCTCGGGCGAGACGCCGGCGGCGGCACCGTTCGCGCAGTCGAGCACGACGTGGATGCCGTCGAGCCGGTGCGGCAGCGTGCCGAGCAGGTGCACCACGTAGCGGTCCTCGGCGTCGGCGAACCGCGAGATCCGCCCGACGTCGATGCCGGTGGGGGTGGGTGCGGAGTGGTCGTGCATGGCCGCTTCGATGCGGTCCTCGACCTCGTCCGGCAGCTTGCGGCCACCCGTGGCGAAGAACTTGATCCCGTTGTCGGGAGCGGGGTTGTGCGATGCGGAGATCATCACGCCGAAGTCGGCGTCGATGTCCGCGACGAGGAACGCCGCGGCGGGGGTGGGGATGACCCCGGCGTCGAGCACGTCGACGCCGGCCGAGGCGAGCCCGGCCGCGACGGCGGCACCGAGGAACTCGCCGGAGACGCGCGGGTCACGCGCGAGGACCGCGCGCGGGCGCGGTCGACCCGACGCCCGGCGGGCGTCGGCATGGTGTCCGTGTGTGAGGACGGCCGCGCTCGCCTGGGCAAGACCCAGTGCGAGCGCGGCCGTCAGCTCGCCGTTGGCGAGACCACGAACCCCGTCGGTACCGAACAGACGCGGCATTGCGATCTTCAGCCGGTGACGACTAGCGCTTCGAGAACTGCGAAGCCTTGCGGGCCTTCTTGAGACCGGCCTTCTTGCGCTCGATGACGCGGGCGTCACGGGTGAGGAAGCCGGCCTTCTTGAGGGTCGCGCGGTTGTTCTCGCGGTCGATCTCGTTCAGGGTGCGGGCGATGGCGAGGCGGAGCGCGCCGGCCTGACCCGAGGGGCCGCCACCGGTGATGCGGGCGACGACGTCGTACGAGCCGAGGAGCTCGAGCACCTTGAAGGGGTCGTTGATGAGCTGCTGGTGCAGCTTGTTCGGGAAGTAGTCCTCGAGCGTGCGGCCGTTCACGACGAACGTGCCGGAGCCCGGGACGAGCCGGACGCGCGCGATGGCCTCCTTGCGGCGCCCGACGGCACCGCCGGAGACGTTGAGGATCTGACGGGGAGCGGCCTCGGCAGCGGCGGGTGCGCTCTCCGTGGTGAAGCTCTCCGGGGTCTGGTCGAGGGAATCAGCGATCTGAGCCATGAGTTTTCTGTGTCCTTGAAGTCGTCGTGGCCGGAACTACTGTGCGACCTGGTCGAAGATGTACGGCTTGGGCTGCTGCGCGGCGTGCGGGTGCTCCGCGCCGGCGTAGACCTTCAGCTTCTTGAGCTGCTCGCGGCCGAGGGTGTTCTTCGGCAGCATGCCGCGGATCGCCTTCTCGACGGCGCGGGTGGGGTGCTTCTCGAGCATCTCCGGGTAGGAGGTCGCCGTCAGGCCGCCCGGGTAACCCGAGTGACGGTAGTAGACCTTCTTCGCGAGCTTCGAACCGGTCAGGGCGACCTTGTCGGCGTTCACGATGATGACGAAGTCACCCATGTCCATGTGCTGGGCGAAGGTGGCCTTGTGCTTGCCGCGCAGGAGCGCCGCGGCGTGGGTGGCGAGACGGCCGAGGACGACGTCGGTGGCGTCGATGACGATCCAGTCGTGCTGGACGTCTGCCGGCTTCGGTGAGAACGTGCGAGTCACAGGAGTGCTGCTTTCGTGTCGAGGTGAGGAGTCCGTGAATCCCACTCCGGTCGGGAGTTCCACGGGCAGAAGCACGGGGAACACCTCGGTTGGAGGGCTCATCTGACTGTCCGCGCGCGGGGCGCACAGACCAAGGTGAGAGCCTAGCCGACGCGGGGTACGTCGGTCAAACGCGGCCGGCTGCCGGCCTGGAGGCGCGGGGCGGCCCCGCACCGCGCCTCCCGTCCGTCACGCGTTCGCGCCCACCGCGCATGGTGAGCAGCAATGGTCGGGTCCGCTGTGCGAACCCGACCATTCCTGCGCACGAAGTGCGCACGTGGGACGTGGGGACTACTCCCCAGCCACAGTCCGACGTCGGCGACGCACGACCAGCACACCCGCACCCGCCGCGAGCAGCAGGAACGCCACCAGCGCACCGGCACCGAGGCCCGCAGCACCGGTGAACGCGAGCTGCCCATCCGTGGTGATCGTGATCGGGGTCCACCCGATCAGGCTCCCGTCCGCAGCCGTCACCGCCAGCCGATGCGCACCAGCGACGATGTCCGCCGGGATCGTGACGCGCACCGTCCCGTCAGCAGCGACCACAGCCGTACCGATCAGCGTCGGCTCCGAGAACAACCACACGTTCACCGTGTCACCGGCCGAAGCCGAGCCCACCGTCACCGTGATCGTCTCCCCCGCACGAGCCGACGCCGGAGCCGACACCGCACCACGGCTCGCCTCCGTGAACAGCGACCCCGACGGCGCCACCGGAGCAACCGGCGGGGTGATCCCGTCGACCGGCGGCACCGGAGTCGGGGTCGGCGTCGGCGTCGGGTTCGGCACCGGGGTCGGCGTCGGCACCGGCGTCGGGTCCGTGCCCGGGTCGGTGCCCGCGGCGTCCAGGTCGAACCCGACCAGGATCGGGTCGTGGTCGCTCGCCCGGTACACGTCGTCGGCGTACAGGTTCGTCGCGTTGTAGTTGTAGCGGCTGTACTCCAGGCCCACCGACTCGACCGAGTTGATGTTCCAGATGTCCACGCCCGTGACCGTCTCGAGCGCGGCCTTCGATGCGAAGACGTGGTCGAGCGAGCCGCTCAGGCCGGAGAACACGTACGAGTACTCGGTGCTGTCGAGCGCCGGGCCGAGGTCGGTGTAGCCGGCCTCGTCGAGGACCACCACCGGGTCCTCCTTGCTGTAGGCGTTGAAGTCGCCGAGCATGAACACCTTGTCGGTGCCGTACTGCTCCTGCATGTCGGTGGAGAAGGTCACGAGGGCCTTCGCCTGCTCGACGCGGTCGGCGTTCGACGCACCCTGCCCGTCGCCCTGGTCGGCGTTCTCGCCGGTGCCGGAGCCCTTGGACTTGAAGTGGTTCGCGATCACCAGGAAGTCGTCGTCCGCGGTGCCGCCGACCGGGCGGAACGCGTCCGCGACGGGCTGGCGGGCGTTCGTGAACGCGTCGTCGAGCAGGATCGTCGACTCGCCGACGGGCTCGACGCGGTCCTTCTTGTAGATGAGGGCGAGGCGGATGACGTCCTCGCTCGCGGGCACGACGGCCGGGGACTTCGCGTAGGCCCAGGTGTCTTTGCCGGTGGCGGCGTTGAGCGCGTCGACCAGGGTGGCCACGGCGGCGTCACGGTCCTGACCGAAGCGGACGGAGTTCTCGATCTCCTCGAGCGAAACGACGTCGGCGTCCAGGCCGTTGATGGCCTTCACGATCTTGACCTGCTGGCGCAGGAAGTCCTCCTGCTCGGCGGCACCGCGGGCGTCGCAGCCCGAGTTCACCGTGACGGGGTCACCGGCACGGTCCGTGTAGTACTTGCAGCCGGTGAGCTCGTCGCCCGTGGTCGGGAAGTAGTTGAGCACGTTGAAGCCGGCGAGCTTCAGGTCGCCACCGACGTCCTGCGGCGCCGACTGGCGCACCTTCGAGAACGACGCCGGCAGGTCGGCGGCCGGGGTCGCACCCGTGATCGGCGCGGTCGGCTGGAACTTCCACCCGTTGTTGCGGTAGTCGAGGACGACCGGTTCGGTGAAGGTGGCGGCGGCCCCGACGGTGACCGGGCCCTGGGTGAGCCACGACACCGGGATGTCCTGGTTCGCCTGGGTCAGGAAGTTGGTGCTCGCGCCGTCGTCGAGCGTGACGTTGCGCGCGGCGTTGTCGGCCTCGACGGCCTTTGCCTCGGCGCTGCCCGGTCGGCCGACCTCGGTCGGCTGGATGAGGCGCTTCGTGCCGCTGGCGAGCACGACCTCGCCGTACTGGTTCGTCGTGTAGTTGTCGGCGACGGTGTACGCGCCCTGGGGAGCGACGAGCATGCTCTCGAGCGACTCCCGCTGGGCGTCGGACGACGGGAACGCGACCGCTGCGGGCTGTGGTGCCGCGACGGTGTCGTCCAGCTGCTGCAGCGACGAGGCCCCGGACACCGTGAGCTCGGTCAGGCCGAAGTACTCGGAGACGGCACCGGTGACCCGCACGTGGTCGCCCTCGTGCACCAGGCCGGCGGTCGCCGACGAGAAGACGAACACCGCGTCGGACGCGGTGTGGGCGCCGAGGTCGATGGCGCCGCCGGTGCCGGGGGTCTGGATCGTGTAGCCGTTGAAGCCGCCGGTGCCGTACACCGCGGTGACGACGCCGTCGGTCGTGACGTTCTTGCCGGCGTACGGCGAGGTGTCCGTGGTGCCCTGCAGCTGGGCGATGGTCACCGTCTCGGCGGGCGTGCCGGGCGTCGGGGTCCCGCCGTCACCCGGGTCGGTCGGTTCCGTGGGCTCGGTCGGTGCCGTCGTCTCGCCCGCGGCGTTCCGTGGGGTGAGCGTCGTCGTCACGGAGAAGTCCGCACCGTTGACGTCGGTGTCCGTGGTGCCCTGGCGGACCAGGCCGTTCGGCACGGAGTTGTCCCCGGTCACGGTGCGCACGGTCGACTCGAAGGTGTTCGAGGCGCCGTAGCCGAGCAGGTCGACCACGCCGTCGGTGCCGGTGGTGACGGGTCCGGCGGCGAGCGCCAGGGGTGCGGTGGCGTCGGACAGCACGAGCGTGCCCGTGGTGCCCGAGGGGTTGAGCGTCGCGGTGTCGTCGGCGGCGGGCAGGTCCTCGCCGGCCGGGGTGGCCCCGCCGTTGCCCGCCATCGACACCAGGAAGGTGCCCTTCGCCGGCACGGTGCCCTGGAGCGCACTGGCCGAGAACGTGCCGGTGCCCGTTGCGGAGCGGTACTGGAGCGACCACCCGTCGAGCGACACGGCGGCGTCGGTCGGGTTGCCGATCTCGACGAACTTCTCGTTGTAGAACGCGCCCTTGCTCCCCGCCTTCAGGTAGGCCTCCTCGATGACGAGGCCGGTCCCCTCGGGGTTCGCGGTCGCTGCGGTGACGGTGACGAGTGGGGCCGCGAGGAGCGTCGCGGCCGCCGTGGCGCACAGCAGAGTGCGCCCGAGGGTGTTGGCCATGCCCGCACGCTACCGACCTGCGGGGTCGTTCAGGTTGCGTCGAGGTAAATGATTGCGTTCGGCAACATCAGCCGATCGCGCGGCACCAGCCGATCGCGTTCGGCGGCACAGCCGATCGCGCGGCATCAGCCGATCGGCATCCAGGTCCCGCCCACACGTCGGACGGCCGGTCCGTGTCCCGGCAGCACGAGGGCCGGGAACGGCAGCGCCCGTGCCGACTCGAGCGCGCGGTCCTGGTCGGCGGTGAAGAACGGCGTGATCATCCGCGGCCGCGGGGCCCACGACCCGGGCTGGGTGTCGTGCCGGCTGACGACCGCGTCGCCCGTGACGATCGCGTCCGCCGCGGGCAGCAGGAAGGCCGTCGAGCCGTCGGTGTGGCCGACTGCCGGGAACGGTGCGATCGCCCGACCCGCGAAGTCCGCACCGGTGAACGCGCGAGCGGACGGCACGGTCGTGGGTCGCAGGGCGTCGGATCGGATCGCCCGCGCCAGCCAGGCGAGCACGCGGGGGCTGGCGAGCCGGCCGCCGATCTCCGCCGGGGTGACCTGCTGCCGCTCCGGTCCGCGCACGTTGGCGAGCTCGTCGGCGTGCGCGAGCACCTCGACGTCGGGGTACCGCGCGAGGATCCCGGGGATGCCGCCGACGTGGTCGACGTGTCCGTGCGTCACGTAGACGCGACGGAGGTCGGCGAGGTCGTGCCCGGCGGCGCGCACGGTGTCGAGCACGAGGTCGGTGTCGGCCGGGTACCCGGCGTCGATCAGCGCGACGCCGTCCTCCTCGGCCAGCACCACCCAGTTGGACACGGGGCCCTCGACGAAGACGACTCCGGGGGCGACGGACACGACGGAACGGGGTTCGCGCGGGCTCATCCCTCGACGGTACCGTCCGCCGACCGTCGGGCCCGGGTCTCCTCCGCCCGCTCCGCGAGCTCCGCGTCTGCCGGGTAGCCCACCTCGGTCAGCGTCAGTCCCTTCGCCGGCGCCGTCTTGAAGGCGCTCGTGCGCTCCTCGGCGACGCGCAGTTCCTCGAGGCGGTCCGGGCCGAAGCGGCCCTCGCCCACGGCGATGGTCGCGCCGACCATGGCCCGCACCATCGAGTGGCAGAAGGCGTCGGCCTGGAGGCGCGCCACCAGCACGCCGTCCGGCTCGCGGTCCCAGCGGAACTGCTGCAACGTCCGGATGGTCGTCGCCCCCTCGCGCGGCTTGCAGAACGTCGCGAAGTCGTGCAGCCCGAGCAACGTCAGCGCACCGCGCTCCATCGCTGCCGGATCGAGCCGCGCCGCGTGCCAGACCGTGTGCCCACGACGACGTGGATCGCGCGGGGCGTCGGCGTCCGCGATCCGGTACTCGTACCGGCGCCAGAGCGGGGAGAACCGGGCGTCGAACCCCGCGGGTGCCACCGAAGCTCCGGTGACGACGACGTCCCCCTCGGGTGCCGCGATGCCGTTGACCCGCTTGAGCAACCCGTCGAGCGGTGACCGGCCCGTCCCGCGCTTGGCGGTGAGCGCTGCCCACTGTTCCGCCGACAGGTCCAGGTGCGCGACCTGCCCGGTGGCGTGCACCCCGGCGTCGGTGCGTCCGGCGACGGTGAGCAACGGTGGTTCGCCCCAGCGGGTGAACACGGTGGCGAGTGCGGCCTCGAGGGCGCCCTGGACGGTCCGGAGCCCGGGCTGCCGGGCCCACCCGGAGAACGCCGCCCCGTCGTAGGCGATGTCCAGCCGGAGCCGCACGTCGCCCGCGCTGTCGGGGTCCTGGAAGCCGACCGTCTCGTCCACGTGACCACCGTAGCGGGGGTGATCCGTGCCTCCCGGCCCGCGCTCGGTCTGCCGGACGGCGGTCGCCCGCACCCGCTCAGCCGCGCGGACGGCCGAACGCCGACGGACCGGTCCGGGTGTCGAGGTCGTCGGTGGCGCGTCGCTCGGACTCGACGATCCCGCGCAGGGCGACGAGCGCGGCCGAGGTGACCGCGACGTGCGAGGGGTTCTCACGCGATGCGTCGAGCGCGCTCTCGAGTCGTGCGATGGCCTCTTCCGCCTGGTCCTCCGGGGAGTCGCCGCGGATCGTGCTGGCGATCTTCCGCAGCGCCTCGGCGATGGGGGTGGCGAACGCGGGGTCGGGACGCCCGACGCCCTCGGACACCGGGCCGGAGCGTGCCACGAGCTCGGTGAGGTCGGTCGTGTACCAGGCGACCCGCTCCAGCGCGCGGAAGCGTCCGCCGTCCTTCTGGAGCCGTGCTCGCGACCCGCGCAGTGCACCACGGGGGTTGAGTCGGCGGCTCTCGTGCGCGATCGCCACCCGCGACCGGACGTCCGCGATCGCACGGTCCAGGCGGTCCTGCTGGTGGTCCCACGCCTTCTCGTCGCGCTTGCCCTCCTCGAGCACGGCTGCCAGCCCGTCGAGGTGGTCCGCCAGCACGCCGTTCACCGCGTCGATGCGGTGTTCGGCGTCCCAGAAGTGCAGCGGCGGGAACACGAGGAAGTTGACCAGCAGCCCGACCACGACACCGACGGCCATCTGCACGAGGTACCCGAGCGAGTACCCCTCGGCGTGCGCACCGCCGACGAGCAGGACGAAGAGCGCCGCGGTGGACACCCACGAGCTGCCCTCGCCCAGCACGCGGAACCCGCCGACGAGCACCCCGACGCCGACGGCCAGCGCGATCGCGAGGAAGCCGGGATCGCCGACCCACATCGTGAACGCGGCGATGAGGATGCCGAGGGCGATCCCGACCAGGGTCTGCACGCCGCTCCGGATGCCCGCGAACACCGTGGTCTGCATCGCGACGACGGCGCCGAGTGGTGCGTAGTACGGGTACTCGGCCGCGACGCCCGGGATGTGCTGCGCCACGAACCAGGCGATCACCGCGGCGGCGGCGGCCTTGCCGGCGTGCAGCAGGCGCGGCTGCGTGCCCGAGGTCCGGCTCCACCGCCAGACCCTCGTCCCCAGACCCGCAACGTGCTGGAACGCCATGACTTCCTTCCCTGTCGTACCGGTCGGCCACCCTACGCGGCGCGTCGTGCGTGCCGTCGTGTCCGGACCCGTGACCAGCTTCGGACACGAGGAAGCCCCCGCGACCTGGGTCGCGGGGGCTTCCTCGTGGTGGTGCAGCGCCCCGGAGGGCACCGGACTACTTGGTGTCGGCGTCGTCCGACTTCTCGGCGGCGTCGGCCTCGACCTCGGCAGCAGCCTCGGTCTCGGACTCGGTCTCGACCGGGGCGGACTCCTCGGTGGTCTCGGTCTCTTCGACCGGGGCCTCCTCGGTGGTCTCGTCGGCGGCGGGCTCGTCGACCGGGGCGGCAGCAGCGGCCGGAGCCGAGTTGCGCTTGACAGGAGCGGGCGTGCTCGAGACGGGCTCGAGGACGAGCTCGATCGACGCCAGCGGGGCGTTGTCGCCCTTGCGGAAGCCGAGCTTCGTGATGCGGGTGTAACCGCCCTGGCGGTCCTCGACCTGGGGAGCGATCTCGGTGAACAGCGTGTGCACGACGGACTTGTCGCGCAGGATGCTGATCACACGACGACGCGCGTGCAGGTCGCCGCGCTTCGCGAACGTGATGAGACGCTCGGCGACCGGGCGGAGGCGCTTGGCCTTCGTCTCGGTGGTCGTGATGCGACCGTGCGTGAAGAGGGCGTTGGCGAGGTTGCTCAGGAGCAGGCGCTCGTGGGCGGGACCGCCACCGAGGCGGGGGCCCTTGGTGGGCTTCGGCATGTCAGTTCTCCAGTGGTGAAAGTGGTGCGCGCGGTGTCAGCGCGCTTGCGCGTGAGCGCGAGGTCAGTTGTTGGACTCGTCCTCGTCGTACCCGCTGTAGAAGTGGGCGCCGTCGAATCCGGGGACGGTGTCCTTGAGGGACAGGCCGAGCTCGGTGAGCTTGTCCTTGACCTCGTCCACCGACTTCTGACCGAAGTTGCGGATGTTCATGAGCTGCGTCTCCGACAGGGCGACGAGCTCGGACACCGTGTTGATGCCCTCCCGCTTCAGGCAGTTGTAGCTGCGGACCGACAGGTCGAGGTCCTCGATCGGGGTCTGCAGTTCGTTCGAGAGCACGGCGTCGACCGGCGCGGGGCCGATCTCGATGCCCTCGGCCGCCGTGTTGAGCTCGCGAGCGAGCCCGAACAGCTCGACCAGCGTGCGACCGGCCGACGCGATGGCGTCGCGCGGCGTGATGGCCGGCTTCGCCTCGACGTCGACGACCAGGCGGTCGAAGTCCGTGCGCTCACCGGCACGCGTCGCCTCGACGCGGTAGGTGACCTTGAGGACCGGCGAGTAGATCGAGTCGATCGGGATCTGACCGGCTTCGCTGAACTCGGAACGGTTCTGCGTCGCCGAGACGTAGCCACGGCCACGCTCGATCGTGAGCTCGAGCTCGAAGCGCGCGGTGTCGTTCAGGGTCGCGATGACGAGTTCCGGGTTGTGGATCTCGACGCCGGCCGGAGCGGAGATGTCCGCTGCGGTGACCTGACCGGCACCCTGCTTGCGCAGGTACGCCGTGATGGGCTCGTCGTGCTCGCTGGAGACGACCAGGCTCTTGATGTTGAGGATGATCTCGGTGACGTCTTCCTTGACACCGGGAACGGTGCTGAACTCGTGGAGGACGCCGTCGATGCGGATGCTGGTGACAGCCGCGCCGGGGATCGAGGAGAGGAGCGTGCGGCGCAGCGAGTTGCCGAGGGTGTAACCGAAGCCCGGCTCGAGCGGCTCGATGACGAAGCGCGAGCGGTGCTCGGAGATCGGCTCCTCGGTCAGGGTGGGGCGCTGTGCAATGAGCACTGTGGGATTCCTTTCGGCGAAGTGTCCGCTATATGACACTTGGCGGTACGACGGGGCCGCATGGGCCCCGACGGGTCTGTTGAGTTGTGATCACGCGCACACACGTGCGCGATCGAACGACCAGGAATGGCCGCGGGCCCTGCCCGCCCTCGCCGGAACGGATCCGGTCAGGGGACGAGCAGGGCGCGGCCGGTTGCTCCTCGCGTCAGACGCGACGGCGCTTGGGCGGGCGGCACCCGTTGTGCGCCTGCGGCGTGACGTCGTTGATCGAGCCGACCTCGAGGCCAGCGGCCTGGAGGGAGCGGATCGCGGTCTCGCGACCCGAACCCGGGCCCTTCACGAAGACGTCGACCTTCTTCACGCCGTGCTCCTGCGCCTGACGCGCAGCGGACTCGGCAGCGAGCTGCGCCGCGAACGGCGTCGACTTGCGCGAACCCTTGAAGCCCACGGCACCCGAGGACGCCCAGCTGAGGACGGCACCCGACGGGTCGGTGATGCTGACGATCGTGTTGTTGAACGTGCTCTTGATGTGGGCCTGGCCCACAGCGACGTTCTTCTTCTCCTTGCGGCGCGGCTTGCGCGCGGCAGTCTTGGGGGTAGCCATCGGGGTCTCCTATCGAGCCTTCTTCTTGCCTGCCACGGTGCGCTTCGGTCCCTTGCGGGTACGAGCGTTGGTCTTGGTGCGCTGACCGCGCACCGGGAGACCACGACGGTGGCGAAGACCCTCGTAGCTGCCGATCTCGACCTTGCGGCGGATGTCGGCGGCGACCTCACGGCGGAGGTCACCCTCGACCTTGAAGTTGCCCTCGATGAAGTCACGGAGGGCGACGAGCTGGTCGTCGGTCAGGTCCTTGACGCGGATGTCACCGGAGATACCGGTCTCCGTCAGTGCCTGGACGGCGCGGGTACGGCCGACGCCGTAGATGTACGTGAGTGCGATCTCCACGCGCTTCTCGCGCGGGATGTCGACGCCTGCTAGACGTGCCATGTGATGGCTGCTCCTGTTGTCGATGGAGGTGTGGCGCAGTACCGGTGCTCGGGCCTCCGCCCCGAGGTGTCCCCCGGTCGTCGTGCGACCGGGTTCTGGTACTGCGTTGTCGATCTTCAGTTGTGGGTCGTGCTCGAGCAGCCTGGTGTCCGATGGACACCGTCGGCGCCGGTCACGCGCCCGGGACTAGCCCTGGCGCTGCTTGTGACGCGGGTTGCTCTTGCAGATCACCATGACGCGGCCCTTGCGGCGAATCACACGGCAGTGTTCGCAGATGGGCTTGACGCTGGGGTTGACCTTCATGGTTCTTTCCTCGTGCTCGCTGGCTTCGTGCTCGGCAGGATTGCCGTGCCGTTCCTTTCCAGCTCGCGGATCACTTGTAGCGGTAGACGATCCGGCCGCGGGTCAGGTCGTACGGGCTCAGCTCCACGATCACGCGGTCCTCGGGGAGGATGCGGATGTAGTGCTGGCGCATCTTCCCGGAGATGTGCGCGAGGACCTTGTGTCCGTTCGTCAGCTCAACGCGGAACATCGCGTTGGGCAGAGCTTCGAGCACCGAGCCTTCGATCTCGATGACGCCGTCTTTCTTGGCCATAGCCTCACTGTCGCTTGGTTGTGGAACAGGTGTGATCCCCGAACCGGTCTGCGGGTCGGTCGCCACACCCGAGAGGGCATGACACACCAAAGATCGATCTTATGTGGTAAACCCGCAATTGCCAAGTGGGGACGCGGAACACCCCACGTCTGGGGCTTCCGGGGCCGTGCCTGAGCGTTGCACAGTGGTTTGACGGCGCGCTCCGGGCGCACACATGCGCGCGAACCGTAGTTTTGCTCCGCAGCCACGTCCGTCGCACCAGCAGCTCGCGCCGGACCACCGAACGGAGAACACGTGCCCGACGCCACCCGACGCCCCTTCGCCAGCCACGGCAAGCAGGCCCGTCGCCGGGGTTGGGGCACGCTCGTCACCGTCGTCGCGTCCGCGGTCGCCGTCCTGCTCGTCAGCGGCACGAGCGTCGCCGCGATCGCCGGGGCACAGCTCGCCACCGCGCCGCAGACCGTCGCGCTGAGCACCGACGACCAGAGCACCGCGAAGACGGCGGACATCTCGGCGATCAAGGGCGGGGCGAACATCCTGCTCATCGGGAGCGACACCCGGGTCGGCCAGTTCGACTCCGACGAGGACGTCGAGGGCGCCCGCAACGACGTCACGATGCTCATCCACATCTCGGCGGACCACCAGCAGCTCACCGCGGTCAGCTTCCCCCGTGACCTGATGGTCCCCATCCCGGCCTGCACGAACCCCGCGACCGGCACGACCTACCCGGCGTCCACCTCGGCGATGTTCAACACCGCGCTCGGCAACGGCGGTGTCTCCTGCGTCGTGGACACGGTCGAGAACCTCACCGGCCTGAGCATCCCCTACGCCGGACTCATCACGTTCGACGGCGTGATCGAGATGTCGAACGCCCTCGGCGGTGTGGACGTCTGCGTCGCCGAGCCGATCGACGACACGTTCACCGGCCTGCACCTCACGACGGGCTCGCACTCCCTCGAGGGCTCGGACGCCCTGGCCTTCCTGCGCACCCGCCACGGGGTCGGCGACGGCAGCGACCTCGCCCGCATCAGCTCGCAGCAGGTGTTCCTGTCGGCGCTCCTCCGCAAGGTCACCTCGGACGGCACGCTCTCGAACCCGATCACGCTCTACAAGCTGGCCGGCGCTGCCCTGTCCAACATGACGCTGTCCGACGGCCTGGCCCAGACCGGCACCCTCGTCAAGCTCGCGGCAGCCCTGCGCGGGATGAGCACGGCCAACATGCTCTTCGTGCAGTACCCGGTGGCCGACGACCCCGCCGACAACGCCCGCGTGATCGTCGACCAGGAGACGGCCCACACCCTGAACGTGGCGCTGCAGAACGACGTCCGGTCGTCGCTGAGCGACTCGAGCACCGGTCGCGCCTCCGAGGAGTCGCCGTCGAGCGGCGGGACGTCGAGCAGCACCGGGTCGTCCGGCTCCTCGGGGTCGTCCGGCACCTCGGGTTCGTCCGGGACCTCGTCGTCCGGCGGCACGCCGTCGGCGACGCCGAGCGCGACCGCCACGCGGACGCCGACCGCGTCGGCGACGCCGCTCCCCTCGTCGATCACCGGGCAGAGCGCCTCCGAGGAGACCTGCTCCGTCGGCAACTGACGCGACGCCACCGCGTGCGTCCGGCAGTGGCCGGGTGGGTCCACGCGACGTCGTCGACGCGGCGGAGGCCAGCCGGGCCTCCTGGCCGTCGCATCGTGCGGAGACACCCAGCGTGGGCACCGCGTGCGGACTGGAGGCCCGTCCTACGGGATCGGGACGGGCGTCACACCCAGCGGGGCCAGGCCCCGAGCGCCGCCGTCGGCGGCCGTGAGCACCCAGATGCCGGCCGCGTGCACCGCGACGCTGTGCTCCCAGTGCGCGGCGTCCGAGCCGTCGAGCGTCCGGACCGTCCACTCGTCGTCGTCCGTCGAGCTGTCGATCGCGCCCGCCGTGACCATGGGCTCGATGGCGACCACCAGCCCCGGCTTGACGGCAGGTCCGGCACCGCGCACGCGGTAGTTGAACACCGGCGGTTCCTCGTGCATCGACCGGCCGATGCCGTGGCCGGTGTAGTCCTCGACGATGCCCCACGCACCGGTCTCGTCGACCGCGTCCTCCACGGCCGAGCCGACCTCGTGCAGGTTCTTCGCGTGGGCGAGCGCGGCGATGCCGTGCCAGAGCGACCGCTCGGTCGTGTCGCAGAGCGTCTGACGGGCTGCGGTGACCGCAGCGTCGCCACCCGGCACGACGGTCGTGAACGCGCTGTCGCCGTTCCAGCCGTCGACCTCGGCGCCGGCGTCCACCGACACGATGTCGCCGGGCGCGAGCACGCGCTCACCGGGGATCCCGTGCACGATCTCGTCGTTCACCGACACGCACAGCGTGTGGCGGTAACCGGGCACGAGCTGGAAGTTCGGGACTCCGCCGCCGTCACGGATGGTGCGCTCGGCGATCGCATCGAGTTCACCGGTGGTGATCCCCGGGCGGATCGCTGCACGGACGGCGTCGAGCGCCTCGGCGGTCAGCAGGCCCGGCCGGACCATCGCCCGGAGCTCGTCCGGGGTCTTGTAGATCGAGGGCTTCTTGAACCGCACCACGCTGGTCAGACGGTCGCGGAGAGCCCGCGGCCCGCCAGTGCCGTCTGGATGCGGTCGCCGACCTCGTCGATGGCACCGAGGCCGTCGACGTCGACGACGAGGCCACGCTCGCCGTACGCCGCCACGATGGGCGCCGTCTGCTCGGCGTAGACCTGCTGGCGACGACGGATCGTCTCCTCGTTGTCGTCGCTGCGGCCCTGGTCCTCGGCGCGCTTGAGCAGGCGACCGACGAGCTCGTCCTGGTCGGCGACGAGCTGCACGACGGCGTCGATCCCGGTGCCCTGCTCAGCGAGCAGCGCGTCGAGGTACTCGACCTGACCGACCGTGCGCGGGTAGCCGTCCAGCAGGAAGCCGTGCTCGGCGTCGGGCTCCTGCAGGCGGGACTTCACGAGCTCGTTCGTCAGGGAGTCCGGCACGTAGTCGCCGGCGTCCATGATCGCCTTCGCCTGCACACCGAGGGGCGTGCCCTCTGCCACGTTCTTGCGGAAGATGTCCCCGGTCGAGATCGCGGGGATCCCGAAGGAGTCGGCGATGCGGCCGGCCTGGGTGCCCTTCCCGGCTCCGGGAGGTCCGACGATGATGAGACGTGCGCTCAACGGAGAAGCCCTTCGTAGTGACGCTGCTGCAGCTGCGAGTCGATCTGCTTCACGGTCTCGAGACCGACACCCACGATGATGAGGATGCTCGCGCCACCGAACGGGAAGTTCTGGTTCGCGCCGAACAGCGCCAGTGCTGCCAGCGGGATGAGCGCGATGAGACCGAGGTAGAGCGAACCGGGCAGCGTCACCCGGGTGAGGACGTAGTCGAGGTACTCGGCGGTCGGACGACCGGCACGGATGCCGGGGATGAACCCGCCGTACTTCTTCATGTTGTCGGCGACCTCTTCGGGGTTGAAGGTGATCGCCACGTAGAAGTACGTGAACCCGACGATGAGCAGGAAGTACAGGACCATGTAGAACCAGTTGTCACCCGAGGTCAGGTTGTTCTGGATCCAGGTCACCCACGCGGCCGGCTCGGAACCGTCCGAGGGCTGGTTGAACTGCGCGATCAGGGCCGGCAGGTACAGCAGCGACGAGGCGAAGATGACGGGCACGACGCCGGCCATGTTCACCTTGATCGGGATGTAGGTGTTGTTGCCGCCGTACGTCCGCCGCCCGACCATGCGCTTGGCGTACTGCACGGGGATCCGCCGCTGTGACTGCTCGACGAACACGACGGCCATCATGATCACGAGTCCGACCAGGATCACGAACAGGAAGAGCTCGAACGACTGCGACTGCTCGATCGCCCAGAGCGCCGACGGGAACTGCGCCGCGATCGACGTGAAGATCAGGAGCGACATGCCGTTGCCGATGCCGCGCTCGGTGACGAGCTCGCCCATCCACATGATGAGGCCGGTACCGGCGGTCAGCGTGACGACCATCAGCATGATGGCGTACCAGCTGTCGTTCGAGATGATCGACGTGCAGGACGCGGAGGCGTTGGTGCCGAACAGGGCACCGGAGCGGGCGACCGTGATCAGGGTCGTGGACTGCAGGACACCGAGCGCGATCGTGAGGTAGCGCGTGTACTGCGTCAGCTTCGCCTGGCCCGACTGGCCCTCCTTGTAGAGGGTGTCGAAGTGCGGGATGACCACACGCAGGAGCTGCACGATGATCGACGACGTGATGTACGGCATGATGCCGAGCGCGAAGACCGAGAGCTTCAGCAGCGCGCCGCCGGAGAAGAGGTTGATGAGGTCGTAGAGACCGCCGGAGGACGACGCGCTGGCGAGACAGCTCTGCACGGCGGCGTAGTCGACGAACGGTGCCGGGATGTACGACCCGAGACGGAACAGCGCGATGATCGCGAGGGTGAAGCCGATCTTCTTGCGAAGATCAGGGGTGCGCATGATGCGCGCGACCGCTCTGAACACGATGACTCCGAACTTGTGGGACCGGGGCCGTCGATCGCGGCCGGACCGGTTTCGGTCGGCAGGGCCGACCCGGCTGGCGGATGCCGGCCACTGTCAAGGAAACCGTAACGGCGGCCCGTGCGCAAACGCACGGGCCGCCGACGGGGGTTACTGGGAGACGGTGCCGCCAGCAGCCACGATCTTCTCGGCAGCGGACGCCGAGACCTTGTCGACCGTGACCGTGATCTTCACGGTGATGTCACCCTGACCGAGAACCTTGACCTTCTCGTTCTTGCGGACGGCGCCCTTGGCGACCAGGCCCGCAACGGTGACGTCGCCACCATCGGGGTAGAGCTCCGAGATCTTGTCCAGGTTCACGACCTGGTACTCGACCCGGAACGGGTTCTTGAACCCGCGGAGCTTCGGGGTGCGCATGTGCAGCGGCATCTGCCCACCCTCGAAGCCGACCCGGACCTGGTAACGGGCCTTCGTGCCCTTGGTACCACGCCCAGCGGTCTTGCCCTTCGAGCCCTCACCGCGACCAACACGGGTGCGGTCCTTCTTGGCGCCCTCTGCAGGACGGAGGTGGTGCAGCTTCAGCACCTGCACGCGCTCGTTCTTCTCGTCGCTCATGCGTCGACCTCCTCGACCTTCACGAGGTGCGCCACCGTCGCGATGTACCCACGGTTCTGGGAGTTGTCCTCACGCTCGACCGAACGGCCGATGCGCTTGAGGCCCAGGCTGCGCAGGGTGTCGCGCTGGTACTGCTTCTCGCTGATAACGGACTTGATCTGCGTGATCTTCAGCATCGCCATCACGCACCTGCCTTCTCGGTCGCGGCACGCAGGGCTGCGGCCTCGGCCTGGAGCAGACGGGCCGGGACGACCCGCTCGACGTCGAGGCCACGACGGCTCGCGACGGCGCGGGGCTCCTCGAGCTGCTTCAGGGCCTCGACGGTCGCGTGCACGATGTTGATGGTGTTCGACGAGCCGAGCGACTTGCTCAGGACGTCGTGGATGCCGGCGCACTCGAGCACGGCGCGGACCGGACCACCGGCGATGACACCGGTACCGGGGCCGGCCGGACGCAGGAGGACGACGCCAGCGGCGGCTTCACCCTGCACCGGGTGCGGGATCGTGTTGCCGACGCGGGGGACGCGGAAGAAGTTCTTCTTCGCCTCTTCGACACCCTTGGAGATCGCCGTGGGGACCTCCTTGGCCTTGCCGTAGCCGACGCCCACGAGGCCGTTGCCGTCACCGACGACGACGAGCGCCGTGAAGCTGAAGCGACGACCACCCTTGACGACCTTCGAGACGCGGTTGATGGTCACCACGCGCTCGAGGAACTGGCTGTCGCCACCGCGGTTGTTGCGGTCGCGGCCCTGCTGACGGTCACGACCGCCACCACGACGGCCACGGTTGTCAGCGGAGTCGCGGTTGTTGGACGCGGAGCCCGCGGCGGTCTCGACCGGACGCTCGGCGACGGCAGGTGCCTCCGCCTCCTTGCCGGTCTTGGCGCCCTCGGTGGTCGCCTCGGCGGTTGCGTCGGTGGCCGTGGCCTCCGTGCTCGCCTCGGTGGTCTCCGTGGTCTCGACAGCCTCGGTCTCCGTGGCCTCGACGGCCTCGGTCTTGGCGTCTTCGTTGGTGTTCGCGTTGTCGCTCACAGGTTCAGCCCTCCTTCACGGGCACCATCGGCGATCGCGGCGACGCGACCGGCGTACTTGCTGCCACCGCGGTCGAAGACCACGGCCTCGACGCCAGCCGACTTCGCGCGCTCGGCGAGGAGCTCACCGACGCGACGGGCCTTGGCGGTCTTGTCGCCGTCGAACGAGCGGAGGTCTGCCTCCATCGTCGAGGCGCTTGCGAGGGTGTGACCCTTCGAGTCGTCGATGACCTGCACGAACACGTGACGCGACGAGCGGGTGACGGCGAGACGGGGACGAGCCTCGGTGCCGGTGATCTTCTTGCGGAGACGGTTGTGACGACGCGCCTTGGCGGCCGCCTTGCTCTTGCCTCGTGTCTTGAGGAGTCCCATGATCACTTACCTGACTTTCCGGCCTTGCGGCGCACGTTCTCGCCGGCGTAACGGACACCCTTGCCCTTGTAGGGCTCGGGCTTCCGGAGCTTCCGGATGTTCGCGGCGACCTCGCCGACAGCCTGCTTGTCGATACCGGCGACGGTGACCTTGTTGTTGCCCTCCACCGCGAAGCTGATGCCCGCCGGCGGCTCGACCGTGATCGAGTGGGAGTACCCGAGGGCAAACTCGAGGTTCGAGCCCTTGGCCGCGACACGGTAACCGGTGCCGACGACCTCGAGGCCCTTGGTGTAGCCCTGGGTCACGCCGATGATGTTGTTGGCGATGAGGGTCCGGGTCAGTCCGTGGAGCGAACGCGACTCGCGCTCGTCGTCCGGACGGGTGACGAGGACCTGGTTCTCCTCGACCTTGGCCTGGATGGGCTCCGCGATGACGAGCGCGAGCTCGCCCTTCGGGCCCTTGACCGCCACGTTCTGACCGTCAACGGAGACGGTGACGCCGGCGGGGATGTCGATGGGGAGACGTCCGATTCGTGACATTGTCGATCACCACACGTAGGCGAGGACTTCCCCACCCACGCCCTTCTGCTCGGCTTCGCGGTCGGTCAGGAGGCCGGAGGAGGTCGAGAGGATCGCCACGCCGAGGCCACCGAGGACCTGGGGGATCTCCGTCGACTTCGCGTAGACCCGGAGGCCCGGCTTCGAGACGCGCTTGATGCCGGCGATCGAACGCTCGCGCTCGGGGCCGTACTTCAGGTCGATGGTGAGGGTCTGCCCGACTCGGGCGTCCTCCACCTTCCACTCGCTGATGTAGCCCTCACGCTTGAGGATGTCGGCGATGTTCTTCTTGAGCTTGGAGCTCGGGAGCGCGACTGCGTCGTGGTGCGCGGAGTTCGCGTTCCGCAATCTGGTCAGCATGTCTGCGACCGGATCGGTCATCGTCATGATGTTCGTCCATTTCTCGCCTGGTTTCGACACCCGTTCCACGAATGCCGACCTGAGCGATCGAGTGATCCCGGGGCGGTTCCCCGAGATCGGTGTGTTCGTGCGTGCGGGCCGGAGGACGTGAATCCTCCGGCCCGCACCGCCCGAAGTAGTTTAGACCGTCTGCTCGTTGGAGCGGAACGGGAAGCCGAGCTGGCGGAGCAGCGCGCGTCCCTCGTCGTCCGTCTTCGCGGTGGTGACGACAGTGATGTCGAAGCCGCGGACACGGTCGATGCGGTCCTGGTCGATCTCGTGGAACACGGACTGCTCCGTGAGACCGAACGTGTAGTTGCCGTTGCCGTCGAACTGCTTGTCGCTGAGACCGCGGAAGTCGCGGATGCGGGGCAGTGCGAGCGTCACCAGGCGGTCCAGGAACTCCCACGCGCGGTCACCACGGAGGGTGACGTGCGCGCCGATGGCCTGACCCTCGCGCAGCTTGAACTGTGCGATGGACTTGCGGGCGATGTTGACCTGGGGCTTCTGACCCGTGATCGCCGTGAGGTCCTTGATGGCCCCCTCGATGATCTTGGAGTCACGAGCGGCCTCGCCGACACCGGTGTTCACGACGACCTTGACCAGGCCGGGGACCTGGTTGACGTTCGCGTAACCGAACTGCTCGGTGAGGGCCGTCTTGATCTCGGCCAGGTACTTCTGCTTGAGGCGCGGCTGGATCTTGCCAGCGGGCGCAGCAGTCGTGTCAGTCATCAGAGCTTCTCACCAGACTTCTTCGCGTAGCGGACACGGACGGTCTTCTTGACGCCGTCCTTCTCCACCTCTTCGGTGCGGAAGCCGACACGCGTCGGCTTCTTCGTCTTCGGGTCGACGAGTGCGACGTTCGAGACGTGGATCGAGGCTTCGTGCTGCTCGATGCCACCGGTCTTCGAACCACGCTGCGTCTGACCGACGCGGACGTGCTTCGTGACGAAGTTCACGCCCTCGACGACGACGCGGTTCTTGTCCTTGAGGACCTCGATGACCTTGCCCTGCTTGCCACGGTCGCCGCCACGCTCCTGCGTCGCGCCCGTGATGACCTGGACGAGGTCACCCTTCTTGATGTTCGCCATGGCTTACAGCACCTCCGGCGCGAGCGAGATGATCTTCATGAACTTCTTGTCACGGAGCTCGCGACCGACCGGACCGAAGATGCGCGTACCGCGCGGGTCGCCGTCGGCCTTGAGGATCACTGCCGCGTTCTCGTCGAACTTGATGTAGGAGCCGTCCTGACGACGGGTCTCCTTCTTGGTGCGAACGATGACTGCCTTGACGACGTCACCCTTCTTCACGTTGCCGCCGGGGATGGCGTCCTTCACCGTGGCGACGATGACGTCACCGAGGCCGGCGTAGCGACGACCCGAGCCACCGAGCACGCGGATGGTCAAGATCTCCTTGGCACCCGTGTTGTCGGCGACCTTCAGGCGGGATTCCTGCTGAATCACTGCTGTCTCCTATTCCGAAGCAGGCCGAGGCCTACTTGGCCTTCTCGAGGATCTCGACCAGGCGCCAGCGCTTGGAGGCGCTGAGGGGACGGGTCTCGCTGATCACGACGAGGTCGCCGACACCAGCGGTGCCGAGCTCGTCGTGGGCCTTCACCTTGGACGTGCGACGGATGATCTTGCCGTAGAGCGCGTGCTTCACGCGGTCCTCGACCTCGACCACGATGGTCTTGTCCATCTTGTCGCTCGTCACGTAGCCGCGACGCGTCTTGCGGTAGCCGCGAGTGAGGGCGGCGGAGTTCTTCTCTTCGTTCGCCATTACTTCTCCTCGGCGGTCTCGGCCTCGGTCGACTCGGCCGGCTTGTCAGCCTTCTTCGTCGTCTTCTTGGCCTTGGGGGCGGTCTCGACGGGCGCGGGAGTGGCACGGATGCCGAGCTCGCGCTCGCGGAGGACGGTGTAGATGCGGGCGATGTCGCGCTTGACGGCACGGAGACGACCGTGGCTCTCCAGCTGGCCGGTGGCCGACTGGAAGCGGAGGTTGAAGAGTTCCTCCTTGGCCTTCTTCAGCTCGTCAGCGAGACGCTCGTTCTCGAACGTGTCGAGCTCCGTCGGACGGAGCTCCTTGGAACCGATCGCCATTATGCGTCGCCCTCCTCGCGCTTGATGATGCGTGCCTTGAGGGGCAGCTTGTGGATTGCACGAGTCAACGCCTCACGGGCGATCTCCTCGCTGACGCCGGAGAGCTCGAAGAGCACCCGGCCCGGCTTCACGTTCGCGACCCACCACTCGGGCGAACCCTTACCGGAACCCATGCGGGTCTCGGCGGGCTTCTTGGTCAGCGGACGGTCCGGGTAGATGTTGATCCAGACCTTGCCACCACGCTTGATGTGACGCGTCATGGCGATACGAGCGGACTCGATCTGACGGTTGGTCACGTACGCCGGGGTGAGGGCCTGGATGCCGTAGTCGCCGAAGCTGACCTTGGTACCACCGGTGGCCTGACCCGAACGCTTCGGGTGGTGCTGCTTGCGGTGCTTGACTCGACGGGGAATAAGCATGGTTACGCCTCAACTCCTGCGCCGGCCGGCGCGTCCTGCGGGGCCTGCTGCGGACGACGGTCACCGCGGTCGCCGCCACGACGGTCGCCGCCACGGTCGCCACGCTCACCGCGCGGGCCGCCACGACGCTCCGGGCGCGACGAACGCTGGTTCGCCTGCTCGCGAGCGAGCTCCTTGTTCGTGATGTCGCCCTTGTAGATCCAGACCTTCACGCCGATGCGGCCGAACGTGGTCCGGGCCTCGTAGAAGCCGTAGTCGATGTTCGCGCGGAGGGTGTGCAGCGGCACACGGCCTTCGCGGTAGAACTCCGAACGCGACATCTCGGCGCCGCCGAGACGACCCGACACCTGGATGCGGACACCCTTGGCGCCGGCGCGCTGTGCACCCTGCAGGCCCTTGCGCATGGCGCGACGGAACGCGACACGAGCGGAGAGCTGCTCGGCGATGCCCTGCGCGACGAGCTGAGCCTCGGTCTCGGGGTTCTTGACCTCGAGGATGTTCAGCTGGATCTGCTTCTTGGTCAGCTTCTCGAGCTCACCGCGAACGCGCTCCGCCTCGGCGCCGCGGCGGCCGATGACGATGCCCGGACGAGCCGTGTGGATGTCCACGCGGACACGGTCACGGGTGCGCTCGAGCTCGATGCGTGCGACGCCGGCGCGGTCGAGGGTCTTCTTCAGGTACTCGCGCACCTTGATGTCCTCGGCCACGTAGTCGGCGTAGCGCTGACCGGCCTTCTTGCTGTCGGTGAACCAGTGCGAGACGTGGTCCGTCGTGATCCCGAGACGGAAGCCGTACGGGTTGACCTTCTGGCCCATTACTTGCTCGCCTTCTTGCTCGTCGCGGCAACCTCGGCCTCGTCGGGCGTCGCGAGGACGACCGTGATGTGGCTGGTGCGCTTGTTGATGCGGAAGGCGCGGCCCTGGGCGCGCGGCTGGAACCGCTTCAGGGTCGTGCCCTCGTCGACGAAGACGCGGCTCACGTAGAGGTCGCGCTCGTCGAGGAAGCTGTTCGTCGAGTCCGCCTTGACCCGTGCGTTCGCGATCGCCGAGGCGACCAGCTTGTACACGGGCTCCGAAGCGCCCTGGGGGGCGAACTTCAGGATGGCGAGGGCCTCGTGGGCCTGCTTGCCGCGGATCAGCTCGATGACGCGACGGGCCTTCTGAGGCGTGACGCGGATGTGTCGCACGCGTGCGATCGACTCCACCATTTCGTTCCTCCTCTGCGTCGCCGCCTCAGCGGCGACGGCCCTTCTTGTCGTCCTTCACGTGACCACGGAAGGTGCGGGTCGGCGCGAACTCGCCGAGCTTGTGACCGACCATCGACTCGGTGACGAACACCGGGATGTGCTTGCGGCCGTCGTGGACGGCGATCGTGTGCCCGAGCATGTTCGGGACGATCATCGACCGACGCGACCACGTACGGATCACGTTCTTGGTGTTGGCCTCGTTCTGCGTGACGACCTTGCGGAGCAGGTGCTCGTCGACGAAGGGGCCCTTCTTCAGACTGCGTGGCATCTTCTGAACTCCTACTTGCGCTTCTTGCCGGCGTTACGGCGACGGACGATGAGCTTGTCGCTCGGCTTGTTCGGCTTGCGCGTACGGCCCTCGGACTGCCCCCAGGGGCTGACCGGGTGACGACCACCGGACGTCTTGCCCTCACCACCACCGTGCGGGTGGTCGACCGGGTTCATGGCGACACCACGGACGGTCGGGCGGACGCCCTTCCAGCGCATGCGGCCGGCCTTGCCCCAGTTGATGTTCGACTGCTCGGCGTTGCCGACCTCGCCGATGGTGGCGCGGCAGCGTGCGTCGACGTTGCGGACCTCGCCCGACGGCAGACGGAGCTGCGCGTAGGGGCCGTCCTTGGCGACGAGACGCACCGAGGCGCCGGCGGAGCGGGCCATCTTGGCGCCGCCACCGGGGCGGAGCTCGATGGCGTGCACGACGGTACCCACGGGGATGTTGCGCAGCGGCAGGTTGTTGCCGGGCTTGATGTCGGCGCCGGGGCCCTGCTCGATGACGTCGCCCTGCTTCAGCTTGTTCGGCGCGATGATGTACCGCTTCGTGCCGTCCGCGTAGTGCAGGAGCGCGATGCGCGCAGTGCGGTTGGGGTCGTACTCGATGTGAGCGACCTTGGCGTCGACGCCGTCCTTGTCGGAGCGACGGAAGTCGATCACGCGGTACTGGCGCTTGTGGCCACCACCGATGTGACGCGTGGTGATACGGCCGGAGCTGTTGCGACCACCGGTCTTCGGCAGCGGACGAAGCAGTGACTTCTCCGGAGTCGAACGGGTGATCTCAGCGAAGTCGGCGACCGACGAGCCGCGACGACCGGGGGTCGTCGGCTTGTAGTTACGAATAGCCATGATTTATCCCTCTGGTCCTCAGCCGACAGCCGTGAAGATGTCGATCGAACCGGACTTGAGCGTCACGATGGCGCGCTTGGTGTCCTTGCGCTTGCCGAGACCGAACTTGGTGCGACGGGTCTTGCCCGGGCGGTTCAGCGTGTTGATGCTCGCGACCTTGACGTCGAAGATCTTCTCGATGGCGAGCTTGATCTCGGTCTTGTTCGAGCGGGGGTCCACGATGAACGTGTACTTGCCCTGGTCGATGAGCGCGTAGCTCTTCTCCGAGACGACCGGCGAGATGATGACGTCGCGCGGGTCCTTGTTGAAGCCGCTCATGCGGTGATCTCCTTCGCGGTCTTCGACGCGATGAAGGCGTCGAGGGCGCTCTTGCTGAAGACGACGGCGTCCGAACGCAGCACGTCGTAGGCGTTGAGCTGGCCGTACGAGAGCGCGTGGACGTTCGACAGGTTGCGGATCGACTTGAGCGTCAGCTCGTCGTCCGTCTCGAGCACGACGAGCACGTTCTTGACGGGCGCGACCTTCTCGAGGAGCGTGCGGGCGGTCTTGGTCGACGGCAGTTCAGCCGCGACGAAGCCCTCCACAGCGGAGATGCGGCCACCGCGGGCGCGGTCCGAGAGCGAGCCGAGCAGAGCAGCGGCGATCATCTTCTTCGGGGTGCGCTGCGAGTAGTCGCGCGGGGTCGGTCCGTGGACGACGCCACCGCCGGTGTGCTCCGGAGCACGGACGGAACCCTGACGGGCGCGGCCGGTGCCCTTCTGCTTGAACGGCTTGCGACCGGCACCGCGGACTTCGCCACGGTTCTTGGTCTTGTGGGTGCCCTGACGCGCGGCTGCGAGCTGCGCGGTGACGACCTGGTGGATCAGCGGGACGTTGGTCTCGACGTCGAAGAGAGCTGCGGGGAGCTCGACGGTGCCGGACTTGGCACCCGATGCGTCGAGGACGTCGATCGTGGTTGCGGTCGTGGTGGCCATGATCACTTACCCTTCACGGCGGTGCGGACGAAGACGGAGCGGCCACGAGCACCGGGGACGGCGCCCTTGACGAGCAGCAGACCCTTCTCGGCGTCGACGGCGTGCACCGTGAGGTTGAGGACGGTCACGCGGTCGCCACCCATACGACCAGCCATGCGCATGCCCTTGAAGACGCGCGACGGGGTCGAGGAAGCACCGATCGAGCCGGGCTTGCGGTGGTTGCGGTGCGCACCGTGCGAGGCGCCGACGCCGTGGAAGCCGTGGCGCTTCATGACACCGGCGAAGCCCTTGCCCTTGGAGGTACCGACGACGTCGACCTTCTGGCCCGCCGTGAACGTGCCGTCCACGGTGAGCTCCTGGCCGAGCGTGTACTCAGCGGAGTCGTTGGTACGGATCTCGGTGAGGGTGCGACGCGGGGTCACGCCAGCGGCCTCGAAGTGGCCAGCGGCCGGCTTGTTGACCTTGCGCGGGTCGATGGCACCGGCGGCGATCTGGATCGCCTCGTAGCCGTCGCGCTCAGCGTTGCGGATCTGGGTGACCACGTTCGGGCCGACCTCGATCACGGTGACGGGGATGAACTTGTTGTTCTCGTCCCACACCTGGGTCATCCCGAGCTTCTTGCCGAGGAGGCCCTTGACGGTCTTGGTTGAGTTCGCCATTGGTCAGCCCCCTTACAGCTTGATCTCGATGTTGACGTCGGCCGGCAGGTCGAGTCGCATGAGCGAGTCCACGGCCTTCGGCGTCGGGTCGACGATGTCGATGACCCGCTTGTGCGTGCGCTTCTCGAAGTGCTCGCGCGAGTCCTTGTACTTGTGAGGGGAACGGATCACTGCGATCACGTTCTTCTCGGTGGGGAGCGGCACCGGGCCGACCACGGTTGCACCGGCACGGGTCACCGTGTCGACGATCTTCCGGGCCGACGTGTCGATGACCTCGTGGTCATACGACTTGAGCCGGATGCGGATCTTCTGTCCCGCCATGTGTCTCTTGTCCTCTCTGCGCCGCGCACCCTCTGGCCGCCTGACGCCGCTCGGTTCCGCATTCCTGCGGACCGTGCTGTTTTCCTGAACCAACCGGCCGCATCCACTGGGGATGACCGCTGTTCACCTGTCAACCTCGCGGGCGACCGTGGCCGTCCAGCGTGGGCAATCGACTGCCTCGTGCTCCGGGCGCAGCAGTGGTACACCGCGTCCGTCACCCTTCGGGGAGTCGTGTTCTGCTGCCTGCGGCCCAACCCAGCCCTGCTGAACAAGGGGGTTGTGCACTGCCAGAGCAGTGATCCTGTGGGCGTACACCCACGGGGAATTCGGAACCGGACAAGTCTCGCATAGCCCCGGCCCACGTGCAACCCGGGCGTGTCGCGAATTGCCGGGCGTGTCCCGCCGGCTCGCTTGCCCGGATCCCCGCGGATCGGACGGCCTGGAGGCCCGGCTCGGCCCCGCAACGCGACGCACCCTCCGGACGGGGTCCGGAGGGTGCGTCGACGCGGGTCAGGAGACCGTCACTCGGCGGTCACCGGGGGCACGAACCACGGCGGGAACACGGCCACTCGTGGAGCGTGTCCACCGTGGTCGGCGAGCACGGCGCGGACGGTCTGCCGGGCCTTGTCGTTCGGCACGCCGATGACCGCGACCGACGTGAACGGCACGCTCGGTCCGGCGAGCAGCTCGAGGCCGTGCATCTCCGGGTCGGTGAAGTCGGTGCGACGGATCAGGTTCGTGCCGGCGTCGGGACCGACGGCGAACCGGACGTCGTCGGCGTCGGCGTCCTGGTCGGCGACGATCACCGAGGCTCCGAACGCGGAGACCGGCACGACGAGCACGACGTAGTCGATGGCGCGGGTGCGGCGGGCGGCGTCCGACCAGCGCTCTCCCTCGGCGCCCGTGCGGAGCTCGTCCCAGCGGGTGGCGTCGGGCGACAGCGTGAACGGCACGTGGCCGGCGATCGAGGAGCCGTCGGGCGCCTCGGCCTCGGCGCGGGCAGCGCGGGTGTCGGCGGAACTGACGTCCACGACCGGTTCGGCCTGGTCGGACGCCAGGATGGCGCCGGCACCGACGATGCCGTCGAGGTTCTCGATGTGGGTGACGTGGTGGGCGCGGAGCGCTGCGAACTCACGTGCTTCGGGCAGGTCGGCGGACGACGAACGGAGCGACGTCGGCGACCGGAGCGACGTCCCGGGCCCGGAGGCCGGCGGGTCGACGCGCAGGTTGGTGGTGATGCGGGTCCGGCGGGGTGCCGGGGTGGCTGGGATCTCCGACGCCTCGCGCTGCCGGGGTGCGCAGATGTCGCAGAGCTCGGTGGGGAATCCGTGGATGCACTCGTCGGTCACGACTGTTGTGGGTCCTTCCGTGCCGTGTGGGGGTGGTCCGGCACGTCGACCAACGCTACGTCATCCGGACGGCCCCCGGGTCATTGTCGGTAGAGCAGTGCCCGGACCTCGGCCTCGGCGGACGCCGGGCGGTTCGGATCGATGGTCTCGCCGTGGTCGTACGCGTCGAGCAATCGGGGGTCGATGTAGCTCTGCCGGCACACCGTCGGGGTGTTGCCGAGCTCGTCGCTGGCGGCCTTCACCGCGTGCGAGACGGCCTTCTTCCGCTTGGCCTGGGACGACTGCGGTCCGGTCTTCGCCAGGTCGACCGCGGCCGCGACCGTGCCGTGCAGTGTCCGGAAGTCCTTCGCGGTGAACTCGTCGCCCGCACGTTCCTTCACGTAGGCGTTGATGTCCTCGGCGGAGAGCGGCTCCCACTCCGCACCGCGGCGCTCGCGGAACGAGAGCAACCGCGCGTTGGGCCCGCGACGCTTCATGCCGGCGATGACCCGCGCCAGGTCGTGGTCGTGGATCGACGACGACCACTCCTGCCCGCTCTTGCCGGGGAAGTCGAGTTCGATGTCGTCGCCCGACACGTGGGCGTGCGCGCAGAGCAGCGTCGACAGCCCCCGACTGCCGTGCTCGGTGGCGTACCGCTCGGACCCGACCCGGAGGGACCCCTGGTCGAGCATGCGGAAGGCTGCGGCCAGCGCACGGCGGCGGTCCGGCTCGGGGCGACGGAGGTCCTGCGTGACACCGCGGCGGGCGACCGGCAACGACTCGGCCAGTGCCAGCGCACGGTCGTACTTGATCCGGTCCATCCGTTCACGCCAGGACGGGTGGTACATGTACTGGCGGCGCCCCGCACCGTCCGTACCCGTGGCCAGGATGTGGCCGTTCGCGTACGGGGAGATCCAGACGTCGTCCCACGCCGGCGGGATCACGAACTCCTCGAGTCGACGGCGCTCGTCCGGGTCGGTCACGGTGTTGCCGTCGGGGTCGCGGAACGAGAAACCGCGTCCGGAACGGACGCGGTGGTAGCCGCGACCGGAGGTCGCGGATCTGCGGAGGCGGGTCACGCGGTCGAGCCAACTCCGTGACGCCTGTGACGGGTCACGGGGCGGACAGGAGGCCCGTGGCGGGCGCCGCCCCGGGCCTCCTGTCCGGCGCCCTGTACGGCCCGCCAGTGGCCCCGTACGACGAAGCGGGGCCGGGCCCGAAGGCCCGACCCCGCTGTCGCAAGGAACCGGAGTTACTTGATGATCTTCTCGACCGTACCGGCACCGACCGTACGACCACCCTCACGGATGGCGAAACGGAGGCCCTCTTCCATGGCGATCGGCTGGATCAGCTCGACCGTCATGGCGACGGTGTCACCGGGCATGACCATCTCGGTGCCCTCGGGCAGCGTGATGACGCCGGTGACGTCCGTGGTGCGGAAGTAGAACTGCGGGCGGTAGTTCGCGTAGAACGGGTTGTGACGCCCACCCTCGTCCTTGGTCAGGATGTACGCGTTCGCCTGGAACTCGGTGTGCGGCGTGACCGAACCCGGCTTCACGACGACCTGGCCGCGCTCCACGTCCTCGCGCTTGAGGCCACGGATGAGCAGACCGGTGTTGTCACCGGCGACCGCCTGGTCGAGCAGCTTGCGGAACATCTCGATGCCCGTGACGGTGGTCTTCTGCGTCGCGCGGATGCCGACGATCTCGACCTCGGCGTTCAGGTTGAGCGTGCCACGCTCGACGCGACCGGTGACGACCGTGCCACGACCGGTGATCGTGAAGACGTCCTCGATCGGCATCAGGAACGGCTGGTCGGTGGCGCGCACCGGGTCCGGCACGTGCTCGTCGACCTGGGCCATGAGGTCCTGGACCGACTTGACCCACTTCTCGTCGCCCTCGAGCGCCTTGAGCGCCGAGACCTGCACGACGGGGGCGTCCTCGTCGAACTGCTGCGAGCCGAGGAGCTCGCGGACCTCGAGCTCGACGAGCTCCAGGATCTCCTCGTCGTCCACCATGTCGGACTTGTTCAGTGCGACGACGATGTAGGGGACGCCGACCTGGCGGGCGAGCAGGACGTGCTCACGCGTCTGGGGCATCGGGCCGTCGGTGGCGGCGACCACGAGGATCGCGCCGTCCATCTGTGCCGCACCCGTGATCATGTTCTTCACGTAGTCGGCGTGACCGGGGGCGTCAACGTGCGCGTAGTGACGCTTCTCGGTCTGGTACTCGACGTGCGAGATGTTGATCGTGATGCCGCGCTGGCGCTCCTCGGGAGCGTTGTCGATCTGCGCGAAGTCGCGGGCCTCGTTGAGGTCCGGGTACTGGTCGTGCAGAACCTTGGTGATCGCCGCCGTGAGCGTGGTCTTGCCGTGGTCGACGTGACCGATGGTTCCGATGTTGACGTGCGGCTTGGTGCGCTCGAACTTGGCCTTGGCCACTGTGGGTCCTCCTCAGGACTCGGAAGCGTCACCCCCGGCCGGCCCTGGATGGGCTCGGGACCGTTGGTGCGCGGTGTGTGTCTGTACTTTACTTGGTGGCGAGGGGCCCGTCGCCGGGCGCCCCCGCCTGTGGAGAAGCGCTGAGCGCTACTCCCCCGCGTTCTTCGCGATGATCTCCTCGGCGACCTTGGCCGGGACCTGGCTGTAGGTCTCGAAGGTCATCGAGTAGACCGCACGACCAGAGGTCTTCGACCGCAGGTCGCCGACGTAGCCGAACATCTCGGACAGCGGCACGCTCGCGCGGACCACCTTGACGCCCGAGGCGTCCTCCATCGAGGCGATCTGGCCACGACGGGAGTTCAGGTCACCGATGACGTCGCCCATGTACTCCTCAGGAGTACGGACCTCGACGGCCATGATCGGCTCGAGGATCGCCGGACCGGCCTTGCGAGCCGCTTCCTTGTAGGCGATCGAACCGGCGATCTTGAACGCCATCTCGGACGAGTCGACGTCGTGCGCCGCGCCGTCCTTGAGGATGGCCTTCACGCCGACCGTCGGGTAGCCCGCGAGGATGCCGACCTGCATGGCGTCCTGGATACCGGCGTCGACCGACGGGATGTACTCGCGCGGGACACGGCCACCGGAGGTCGCGTTGACGAACTCGTAGACCTTCTCGCTCGTGACCTCCATCGGCTCGAGCGCGATCTGCACCTTCGCGAACTGGCCGGAACCACCGGTCTGCTTCTTGTGGGTGTAGTCGTAGCGCTCGACGATCTTGGTGAGCGTCTCGCGGTAGGCCACCTGGGGCTTGCCGACGCTCGCCTCGACGTGGAACTCACGCTTCATGCGGTCGACGAGGATGTCGAGGTGGAGCTCGCCCATGCCCTTGATCGTCGTCTGACCGGTCTCGGCGTTGAGCTCGACGCGGAACGTCGGGTCCTCTTCGGCGAGCTTCTGGATGGCCGTGGAGAGCTTCTCCTGGTCGGCCTTCGTGTTCGGCTCGATGGCGACCTCGATGACCGGCTCCGGGAACGTCATCGACTCGAGGACGACCTGGTTGGTCGGGTCGCACAGGGTGTCACCGGTGGTGGTGTCCTTGAGGCCGATGACCGCGTAGATGTGGCCAGCGGTCACGTTGGCGACCGGGTTCTCCTTGTTGGAGTGCATCTGGAAGATCTTGCCGATGCGCTCCTTCTTGCCCTTGGTCGAGTTGATGACCTGGGCACCGGACTCGATCGAGCCGGAGTAGACGCGCACGTAGGTCAGACGACCGAAGAACGGGTGCACCGCGACCTTGAACGCGAGGGCCGAGAACGGCTCCGACGCGTCGGGCTTGCGGATGATCTCCTTCTCCTCGTCCTTGACGTCGTGGCCGATCATCGGCGGCACGTCGAGCGGGGACGGGAGGTAGTCGATGACGGCGTCGAGCATCGGCTGGACACCACGGTTCTTGAACGCGGAACCGCAGAGGACCGGGTAGAGCGTGCTGCTCACCGTGAGGGCACGGATGGCTGCCTTGATCTCGGCGACCGAGAAGTCGGTGTCGCCCTCGAGGTAGCGCTCCATGAGGACGTCGTCCGCCTCGGCCACGCGCTCGATGAGCTTCTCGCGGTACTCGGCGGCGCGGTCCTGCAGGTCGGCCGGGATCTCTTCGATCTCGTACTTCGCGCCCATCGCGACGTCACCCTTGGCGTCGCCGCGCCAGGTGAGTGCACGCATCTGGACGAGGTCGACGACGCCTTCGAACGAGCTCTCGGAACCGATCGGCAGCTGGAGCACGAGCGGCTCCGCACCGAGGCGGTTCACGATGGTGTCGACGGTGTAGTAGAAGTCGGCGCCCAGCTTGTCCATCTTGTTGACGAAGCAGATGCGCGGGACGTCGTACTTGTCGGCCTGACGCCAGACGGTCTCGGACTGGGGCTCGACGCCCTCCTTGCCGTCGAAGACGGCGACCGCACCGTCGAGGACGCGGAGCGAGCGCTCCACCTCGACCGTGAAGTCCACGTGACCGGGGGTGTCGATGATGTTGATCTGGTTGTTGTCCCAGAAGCAGGTCGTCGCGGCCGACGTGATCGTGATGCCGCGCTCCTGCTCCTGCGCCATCCAGTCCATCGTGGCAGCGCCGTCGTGGACCTCACCGATCTTGTGCGTGATGCCCGTGTAGAACAGGATGCGCTCGGTCGTCGTGGTCTTGCCGGCATCGATGTGCGCCATGATGCCGATGTTGCGGACCTTGTTCAGGTCGGTGAGCACGTCCTGTGCCACAGGGTTCCTCCGGAAGAGTTGTAGGAGAGGTTGGCGGCCGTCCGGGCGCCGGGGTTCTTGACCACCGGCGCCCGGACGGTGCCGGGACTACCAGCGGTAGTGGGCGAAGGCCTTGTTCGACTCGGCCATCTTGTGCGTGTCCTCGCGGCGCTTGACCGCGGCACCGAGACCGTTCGACGCGTCGAGGATCTCGTTCATGAGACGCTCGGTCATCGTCTTCTCGCGACGGGCCTTGGCGTACGAGGTGAGCCAACGGAGCGCGAGGGTGTTCGCGCGGTGCGGCTTGACCTCGACCGGGACCTGGTAGGTCGAGCCACCGACGCGGCGGCTACGGACCTCGAGGGTCGGACGGACGTTGTCGAGCGCCTTCTTCAGCGTCACGACGGCATCCTGCTGGTTCTTGGCGGAAACGCCCTCGAGTGCACCGTAGACGATGCGCTCGGCGAGGCCTTTCTTGCCGTCGAGCAGGATCTTGTTGACGAGCTGGCTGACGATCGGCGCACCGTAGACCGGGTCTGCGACGACGGGACGCTTGGGGGCGGGACCCTTACGAGGCATCTAACTCAACCCTTCTTCGCGCCGTAGCGGCTACGAGCCTGCTTACGGTTCTTGACTGCCTGGGTGTCCAGGGCGCCACGGATGATCTTGTACCGCACACCCGGGAGGTCCTTCACACGACCGCCGCGGACGAGCACCATCGAGTGCTCCTGGAGGTTGTGGCCCTCACCGGGGATGTAGGCCGTGACCTCGGTGCCGTTCGAGAGCTTGACACGAGCGACCTTGCGCAGTGCCGAGTTCGGCTTCTTGGGGGTGGTGGTGTAGACGCGGGTGCACACACCACGCTGCTGGGGGTTCGCCTTCAGGGCGGGCGCCTTGGTCTTGGTGACCTTCGGCGTACGACCCTTGCGAACCAGCTGCTGAATAGTAGGCAACTGTTCTCCTGGTTCTTCGCTCGTGCTCTCTGGCCGGCGCGTTCCGCCGGCTTCCTCGTCCCACGCTGAGCACCGCCGGACGGCGGGTGTTCGAGTGGGGGACGGAGTGGTCCGGCTGGGCGATCCCGCTCGCCGGACTTTTCGGGCGCGCCCGAGGGCGCACACCCGGTAGAGACTACCCGCGTAACGGGACGAAATCAATCCGGGTCACCCCGGGAACCGACACCGTCATGAGCCGGTGTCGGACGACCCGTTGCCCACCGCCGAGCGGAACGTGGCGCCGTCGCTCGAGAAGCCCGTGACGTACCCGCTCGCGTTCACGTTGAGCGGCCCCGCGGAGGCCGTCCCGGTGCCGGCAGCACCCGAGATGTCGGCCGTGTACTTCGCCCGGCCGGGCGCCGTCGTCGTGATCAACCAGCCGTTCGTCGTCCAGCTGCCGACCCGGACCGTCGGCCGCGTCTCGAGCGTCCACTTCTGGTTCGAGTACGTGTACGCGGGGTTCTGCCCGTACGCGTAGAAGCTGCACCCGGCGGGGGCGGCGTCGGTGGAGGCGATGCAGCCGTCCACCCAGTCGTCCACCGCCCGCTTGGCGGCCTGCTGCCCCGCGGTGGTCAGGGTCGTGGTCATCTGCACCGGGGTCGAGGTCGACCGACCGAACCCGCTGACGCTCGCCGATCCCCCACGGGCCGTGGTCCACTTGCCGCCGTCGAAGGCGACGTCGTACGTGCCGGGCAGCGCACGGAGGCTCACCGTGCCGCCCGTCGCGGTCTTCACGTTCCGGCCGGCGACGGTGACCGCCGCACCGGACGGCCCCCGCACGGCGACGGCGACCGACCCGAGCTCGGGGGCCTGCAGCTCCCAGATGGGGAACACACCCCAGTCCGTCCCGGTCTTGTCCAGCGTGAAGGTCGCAGCGACGTCCTGCCCGCCCTGGCGCAGGTACGCGCGGACCGTCGCGGTGTCGCCGTCCGTGCGCGTCGCGGCGACGCGGTAGCCGGTGACCTTGTCCGATGCCTTCGCGTAGGCGGCTTCGCCGAGCAGCACGTCGGTCTTCTCGCGTTCGATGCCCGCGTCGTCGAGGGCGTCGGCCACGCGTCCGGCCGTCAGGTCGTCGAGGAACGCCCGCACCGGGCGGTCCGCCGAGTGCGAGGAGGAACCGACCGAGTACCCGACGACACCGGCGACGAGCAGCAGGACGACTGCCGTGCCGCCCGAGATGATGCCGATGAGCTGGCCGCGACGGAGTTTCCGGCGAGGACGCTGGGGCGCCGGAGCGGGCACCCCGGGGAATCCGGGGGCTCCTGCGCCGGGACCCGGACCGAACCCCTGGGCCGTTGCCCCGGACGTTCCGTCGGTTCCACGGATCGAGGCCACCGGCGGGACGGCACCCCAGCCGCCCTGCTGGTCCGGATCCTGCGCGTGCTGGTCGCTCATCGTTCCCCCGTTGCGTGTGCGTCGTGCCCTGCGAACACTACCGTCCGGCGGGTTCCTCGCCCGCGTTCGTCCGGTTCGACCCGGAGCGCTCGTGAGGCCCGTCCGGACGCGCCGCCCCGGCCGCACCCGCACCGCCCCCGGTCCGTGCCTGGTGGCGAGCCATCGTGATCCCGCCGAGCACCGACAGGAGCGCCACCACGACGGACCCGACCACGAACGGCCCGAGGGCGTACCCCGCGGGGAAGACGAGGAGCTCGGTCGCGTCCGAGCGGACGAGCGCGTAGCCCACGGCTCCGACGCCGAGCATGACCAGGTAGACCGTCGCCGCGGCCACCAGGGCCGTGACCCCCGGGTTGCCGTCGCGCACGCCGGCCGCGGTCGCGAGGAAGACCACCACCGCGCCACCGACCACCATCGCGGGCCCGAGGTACGGGGTGGCGTCGGGCTGCGAGATGACCTCGACGTCGGCGAGCAGGGCTTCGAAGCCCGTGACGGCGATCACGAGCGCGATGAAGAGGACGGACGTCATCGTCGCGATCAACCACCGGGACATGCGCCGATCGTATCGTCGACCGGCTGGTCAGCGAGCGGGTTCGGCGTGGTCCGTGTCGTCCGCGTGCTCGCGACGGTCCGCCCGGTCGGACTGCTCCTGCGCTGCGGCGACCAGGGCGAGCGCGATCGTCGCCGTGATGATCGGGACGGTCTCCGTCATGGGGGCGGGCGCAGCATCCGGCGTCTTCTCGTCCGTCGCGTCCGTCGCGTCCGTCGCGTCCGTCGCGTCCGTCGGATCGTCGGACTGGAGGCCCGTGGTGCCGTCCGCACCAGCGGTCTCCTCCGGCTCGTGGTTGCGCAGCGCCGGGCCGATGACCGGCAGGACCCCGGTGGTCGCGGCCGGTTCAGCGTGCAGGACCGGCGGCTCGGTGGACACGGATCCGTCGCGCTTCGCCGCGCGGCGCGCTCGGCCCATCTTCACCAGGACGACGACGGCGACGATCGCCCAGATCCCGTTGACGATGGTCGAGGGGACGGCGTGGTGCGCGGCGACGTTGATGGCCACCGCGAGGCCGCCGACGAGGTTGAACAGCTGGTAGAGCGGGCCGTTCGGGATCTTGCCGGTGGAGAACAAGATGTAACCAGCCAGAACGGTTACTGCGCCGAACCAACCCAGGAATTCCACGATTCCGACCAACACGCGCGACTCCGGGCACGACGAGGAACGGCCGGTTCGAGCCGACCGTTCGAGAGTGGATGAGCAGCCGCGATCACGGCACCTGGTGCATCGTAATCACAACGACGGGTGTCGCGGAAGTGGGTCGGCGTGGCGCGGCCGACCCCAGTCCGCGGGGGTCGGGTCAGCCCTTCGTGGCCGTGTCCGAGTCGGCAGTCAGGACGTACACGTAGCCACCGAACGTCCACGTCGTCGCAGCCGCCGCGGCCGGGTCGGTCGAGTCCTGCGAGATGGAGGACGACACCGTGGTGACCAGGAAGAGTCGAGCGCCGTCCTGCATGCCGCCGACGAAGGACAGGGCCTGGTCGAACGACCCGTCGACCGACACGGAGACGGGGATGGCCGAGAAGTTCGCGGCCGAGATCGCCGGGTCGGTCACCGGCCCCGTCGCAGCGCCGGTGGATGCCGCTGTCGGCTCGGGCGTCGCCTCGTCCGTCGCCTCGTCCGTCGCGGAGGCCGACGAGTCCTCGGTGCCCGCGGCCGTCGAAGCTGCGACGGGGGCGGTGTACGCCACAGCGTCGGACGTCGTGATCGCGGACACCTTCACGCCCGCCCGGGCTGCCACGCCGTCGACTGCGCCGTAGAAGGCGGACATGTTCGCACTCGACGGCACCGAGGTGGTGAGCTCCGCGAGTTCCGCCTTCATCGCCGGCAGGGACTTCGCGCGGTCCTTGAGCCGGGCGAGTTCCGCCGCCGTCGTCCGGTTCGTCGCGTCCACCGACACCTGGTCAGTACGGTCGCTCGCGGCCTGTGCGAGATGTGGCTGCACGCCGAGGAAGAACCCCGCGAGTGCCACCACGACCATCGCCACGACGGCGAGGAGCATGTTGAGTCGGTTGCGGGTCATCTCACTCGCCCTTGTCCTGGTACTTGCCGTCGAAGGCGGCCTGGTCGACGTGGATCGTCATGTTCACCGTGTACGTGCCGGTCGTCGGGTCGAGTGTGACCGAGTTCGCGGTCGCGTCGACGAAGCCCTTGAGCCCCTTGACGGCATCGAGCCACGAGGGAACGGACGGCAGCGTCGGGCTCTGCGCGTCGATGGTCAGGGTCGCGACACGCTGCCCCTGGAGCGGGGTGTCGGCCTGCGCGTAGGTCTCCAGCGGCGTGGCCGAGTCGATCGCGACGCCGGTGATCTCGACGCCCGCCGGGAGCGACGCCTTCAGCGAAGCGAGGTACGGCTGCCAGGCGATCTCCGTGGCCCCGCCGACGGACTGCGCGGCTTCACGCAGCGCAGTACCGGCCTCCGTGTCCCGGACCTCGCGGTAGTTCGCCTGCTGCTGCAGGAGCGACAGGGTCTCGTCCTGCGCGTGGGTCAGGTCGTCGTGGGCCTGGCTGGACAGGAGGCTGGCTCCGGCGGTCGCGATCCCGACCACGATCGCCACGAGGACGACGCCCGCCCACATCCGACGGACGACACGGCTGCTACGTCGGTCGGCGAGGACCTCGGTCGGCAGCAGGTCGACACTGGGGCGGCCCCCGACGACGATCTCGCTGGGCGTGGTCCGACGCTGGCGCTTGACGCGCTCCGCGGTCTCGGCGGCGACGCGCAGTGCGGGGTCGGGCGCCGCTCCCCGGCGGCGACTCCGTCCAGAGCGCGAAGGCTTCGACTTGGTCGACTGGCTCATGCTGCCTTCCCTCCCACGGCGAGTCCCCATGCCACGGCGATCGATGCGCCGTGCGCGTGCAGGTCCTCGACGCGGATGGACTTCGCGAGCGCGACGTTCGCGAACGGTGCCCCGAACCGGACGGGCGTCCGGGTGAACTCCGAGAGCGCTGCGGCGAAACCGGGGAGCGCAGCTGCAGCGCCGCAGAGCAGGATCTCGCCCACGGGCTCGGCAGGGTGGGTGTTGACGAAGTAGTTGACGGTGTTGCGGAGACTCGAGAGCAGTTCGCCCATCGTCTCGCGGACCGCCGCGACCGCGAGCGCGTCGTCGCCGGTCCGCGCCCGCTCCGGATCCATGCCCAGGTGGCGCTTGACGGCTTCGGCCGCTCCCTCGTCGATCGTCAGCCGGCCGGCGAGGAGCCGCGTGATGTCATCGCCGCCGGTCGGCACGATGCGGACGAACTTCGGGACACCGTCGGTGACGATGACGACGGTCGTCGTGTTGCCGCCGCACTCGACGATGGCCACGGTGCCCGACCGGTTCGCCGGCGCGAGGACACGTGCCAGGGCGAACGGGATGAGGTCGACACCGACCGGCTTGAGTCCGGCGTTCTGGACCGCGCGGACGTTGGCGAGCACGGCGTCCTTCACCGCGGCGACGAGGAGACCGCTCACGGTCGGGCCGTTCTCCCCCGTCTCCTCGCTGGTCGGGTAGAAGTCGAGGATGGCGTCACCCACGGGCACGGGAAGCATGTCCTGCACCTGGAAGGGCAACGATTCACGGATCTGCGCGATGGGGGCCCTCGGGACCGTCAGGTCGCGCGACAGCACGCGCTGGTTGCCCATGCCGAGCACGACGTCCTTCGAGCGGAAGCGCCCGAGCGACCAGAGCTGTCGGAGCGCACCCGCGACCGTGTTGGGCTCGAGCACCTCCCCCTGCTTCGTCGCGCCCGGGGGCACGGGCACCTCGGCGAACCGCAGGATCGTCGGTCTCGGCTTGTCGGCGTCCTGGACCTCGACAGCACGGATCGCGGCGGCGCCGATGTCGACGCCCACGATGCTCTTCGACATGGGTGGTCCTTCCGTGACCGTCTTCGGGTCGGTCTGGTGGGTCAGCGCGCGACGAGGCGTCAGGCGAGTCCGAGGAGGCGCAGGTAGCCGTCCCATGCGGGGGCACCGACGGCGATGCCGAGCCAGGCACCCGCGAGCATCCAGGGGCCGAACGGGATCCCGCTGCGACGGCCCGCCCGGCGCACGACCAGGAGGACGACTGCGAAGGTACCTCCGAGCAGGAACGCCGCGAAAGAACCCACTGCGAGGGGTCCCCATCCGAGGTACGCCAGCACGAGGCCGAGCACGCCGGCGAGCTTCACGTCGCCGAGCCCCATCCCGCCGGGCACCGCCAGCGCGAGCACGAGGTAGACGCCGCCGAGGACGACCAGGCCGATGAGCCCCCGGAGCGAGGCGCCCCAGTCGCCGGACGCCGCCGACCCAGCCAGCAGGAGCACGGGCAGCACGATGTAGGCCGGCAGCACGATCCGGTTCGGCAACGTGTGGGTGTCGAGGTCGATGAGCGTCAACGAGATGCTGATCGCCATCAGGTACAGGAGCGCCACGAGCAGGACCGCTCCGTGGATCGATCCGGAGACGCCGTCCGGTGCCACCAGCGGCGACCACGGTGCGAGGACCGAGAGCAGCGTCACCGCGACGAACAGGAGGCCCGTGGCGGCTTCGACGAGCGGGTACCGGGCCGAGATGGGCGCGCCGCAGTCACGGCACCGGGCGCGCAGGACGATCCAGGAGACGACGGGCACGTTGTCGCGACCTCGGATCGCATGACCGCATCCGGGGCACGAGCTGGCCGGCGCGACGACGGACATGCCCGCGGGCACCCGGTACACGACGACGTTCAGGAACGACCCGATCGCGAGACCGAGCACGCCGACCAGCGCGGCGACGAGGGGCGCCACCGAGGCGAAGGAAGCCACGGTCACTTCCCCGTCGGGGTGCCGTCGGCGCGGAAGGCCGTGGCCGACTCGGTCTCGGTCGTCACGCCGTACGTGGTCGAGACCGGCTGCAGGAACTTGGGCGGGGCCGAGGACTTGAGTCTGCTGTCGTACGAGTACGCCTTCGCGTACCCCGTCAGCAGGCCGTTGCCGTACGAGGTGCGGACCGAGCCGCGGAACTGCTGGGCGATCGATCCGTAGATCGTGAGGATGCCGAGGTTGGACCCGTACTGGCTGTTCTGGACGTTGAACGTGCCGAGGTTGCTGGCGATGGCCGCGTCGATCTCGATGTTCTTGGTCGGCGCCGTGTTCGTCGAGTAGGAGCTGCTGCCCGTGTTGCACACCGTGTTCGACCAGCCGGAGTAGCTCGAGCACGACACGGGGTTGTAGACGGAGACCGCCTTCTGCCCGACGAGCCCGAGCATGTCGTCGGAGGTCCGGCCGTTCTGGTAGACGATGTTCCCGGTCACGTACAGGAAGTTCTCCGCGGCGAGGGTCATCTGTCCGCCGAAGGATCCGGACACGAAGGCATCACCGCTGCGGCACCCGTAGTACCCGGCGTCCCCGCGCGTTCCGGTGAACTCGCCGTTGAGCGGGTACCCCAGGCCGTTGCCGTAGTCCGAAGTCGTCGAGGTCCCCGACTTGACCGTCTGCTGGCAGTAGACCGGCGAACCCGCGTTCACGGTCCCGTTGACCGTACCGGACGGTGTGGCGCTGGACGCCCAGTAGTTCGGGTCTCCGACCGTCGACGGCACGCTCTGCACGTAGACCAGGTTCGCGGGCAGCGTGGGGACGACGGCACCGGTTCCCCGGAGGGCAGCGACCGAGCCGCACAGGGCGTCGTTCCCCGGGCCCGGTGCGATGGCGCTGCCGTTGGCGTTGCCCTTGACCTGTGTGGAGATGGTCCACGGTGAGACCACGCGCATCTTGCCCCCGGCGAGGAAGGTGATGGACGTCGGACCGGTGTACAGGCACCCGGGCTTCGCCACCTTCTCGGGGATGTCGGTCCGTGCCTCCTGCTTCATGTTCGCGTTGGTGCTCGGCATGGGGAGCGTCCCGACGTTCTTGATCCTCCCGCTGATGAACTTCGTGGACGAGCGGCAGGCGGAGTCGATGGTCGTCGCCTTGCTCGTGTAGAAGAAGTCGGCGGGTCCCGTGTCCTGCACGCTCGAGTTGAACGTCGCTCCGCAGGCGGTGATGACGTCGTTCGACCGGACCGGCCCGTCGAGGACGTCACCGCTGGCGAACGTGACGGCTTCACAGCTGCTGCTGGAGCTCCAGTCGTCGTCGTTGCGGTGGTTCGAGACGCAGCCGGCGTTCGTCAGGCTCGGGTCCTGGGACTCGTAGTTCGTGAAGTACAGGTAGTTGACGAAGCCGTCGCCGCGGAGGTCCACGACGATGGTCCTCGTCGTGGCACCGGCCTTCCCCGTCACGCGCAGGCGGACCTTGCCGGTCGTCGAGTAGTCGGAGTTGTCGACCTCGTACCGGTAGGACTGGTCGGTGCTCCCGACCACGTTCGCCCACGAGCCGTCCTTCGTGGTGCCGAAGGCCTTGTTCGCCGGATCTGCCGTGTACGTGCTCGTCGACGAGAACGCGGTGCGCACGCCGTACTTGACGTAGGCGTTGTCGGCTGCGAGGCGGCCCTGGTAGTCGGAGAGACCCGCGTACGCGGCCGCGATCGCCTTGTTGTAGTTCGTGTCGGTCGTCGCTTTCGTCGCGCCGCTCGTCGCGGTGGCGACGACGAGGGACAGCACGATCATGAGCACCGCACCGATCCCGATGACGGCCGCGAGGGCGACCCCGCGTTCGTCGTCTCGGGCACGTAGGCCTCGGAGGATCCGGATGAGCATCATGACTCCGTGGCTGCGCCGTAGTCGAGGTTGCGCAGGTTGATGGTGGCCTGGAACGTGCTGTCGTTGACGGTCACGCCGCCCGTCGACCCCACGGTCAGCGCCACGCGGACGGACCGGATCGTGTCGTAGGTGGCGTTCGCCGGCGCGGACACGGGGCCGTTGTCGGCGTTGACGTACGAGAAGAGCGTGCCTGCCCGGACCACGTCGGCGAGCCACAGCGTCCGGGTGGCGCCGGTGAACGTGCAGTACCCGCCGGCCGGGCAGTCGCCCCGCTGCAGCTGCATGCGCAGCCGGTTCGACACGACGTCGACCGTCACCTTGGTGAGCCCGGCCCGTGCGCTCGACAGGTCGACACCCGAGTAGAACTGCACGCTCCTGCCAGTGGCGCTCACGAACGCGGGCGCACTGACCGTCTTGCTCACCTGCCACCGCGAGGCCTCACGCAGGTACCGGCTGAGCTGCGTCATCGACGTGGTGCCCTGTCGGGTGCTGTCGTTGACCGAGGACACCGTGCGCTGCGCCTTCGAGATCGACACGAAGAAGCTCCCGACCAGGGTGAGCAGCAGCGACGTCACGAGCATGGCGACGAGGAGCTCCACGAGCGTGATCCCGCGTTGGTCGCCACGCAGACGACGGAGGAGCGCGCGCATCAGCTGGCCGGCCTCGGGTCGACGAGGACGACGCCACCGGTGACGGCACCGTTGCTGACCATCGCGGTGTTGGTGGCGGTGAGCGCGAGCGGCGTCGTCGCCGCGCCCGCGGTGCCGCCCGTGAACAGCTTCCAGGTTCCCCACGGCAGCGCGATCGTCATGCTGTCCGACGTCGGCTTCGGGAAGCTCAGGGTCATCCCCTTCGCGCAGCCGGGATCGCCGTTCACGGCTGTGGTGGTCTTCGCGGTGATGAAGAGCGCCTTGTCCGGCTTGGCGAGCGTGATCGCGCCCATGCTGATCGGGATCGGCCCGGTCGCGTCCTTGAACTCCGTCGCCGTCCCCTTCTTGCCGGCCTTGTTGGCGGTCGTCCAGGCACCTGGTTCCGGGCCCAGGCAGGTCGCTGCGGCGTCGGACGACACGTCTGCGGAGTACAGACCGGCCACCGCCTGGTACCCCGAGGGGAACGGGAACAGGGCCGCGCTCGTCGGGGCGGGGTCCAACACGGTCGTGCCCGACGTCCCGTTGGTGATCGACAAGGGCAGGTTCGTCGGCAGAATCGCGGACGACGCCGGCGAGGTCACGTACTTGAACGAGTAGGTCGTCACCTTGTCGAAGGTGAAGGCAGCGGCACCGGAGCTCCCGACCGACACCGTCACCGACTGCGACGACGGACTCGGCTGTTGGGTCGAGTCGATGTACCCGGTGCGGGCGACCGACACCTTGTAGGTCCCCGGCGCGACGCCGGCCACGTAGGTGCAGCCCTCCGCGTCCGTCGCCGGGAACGTGACCCCGGCGGGGCCACCGCTCACGGTCGGCACGATCCCGGAGACGCCGATACCGTTCGCGTTCGTCACGCCGACGAGGATCGAGCCCGTGGTGTCCGAGTTGATGTTCGTGAGTGGAGCGATGGCGCTCGACATCTCGACTTGCTGGGTCCCGGACGCTGCAGCGCTGGTCTTCCACCGCACCGTGACCGTCACGGCCTTGTACGACAGGCTGCCGTCGCCTGTGCCGCAGGCGGTGGCCGCGCCGGACGACCGGGTCCACGACACCTTGCGGGTCAGGTCGAAGACCTGGTTGCCGACCTGCTTGGTGGCGGTGCCGCTCTTCACGGTGAAGATGCTCGGGGTGTCCCGGAGGTCGTCGATGTCCTCCATCGCGATCGTCGAGGCCACTTCGCGTGCACGGGTGTCCTTCGACAGCACCAGTGAGGCGGCGATGCCGGCGGCGATCCCGGCGGCGATCAGGGCGAAGATCGTCATCGCGACCATCACCTCGATGATCGTGAAGCCGTCCTCGTTGTCGCGTGCGGAACGCAGTCGCTCGGCGATGCGCGAGATCATGGCGTCCCTTCTGGATGGAGTGGTCGTTCCGATGCTCGTGAGGGCGCCGGCCTCGACGAGGCGGGCGCCCACACGGTCAGCGGCGAGTGTCAGCAGGCCCCGGTCTTCACGCCGTCCGTCTCGTTGGCGGAGAAGACCTTGGTGGTCGAGCTCGTGCCCTGGACACAGAAGCCGGTCGCGGTCTTCTTGTAGATAAGAGCGGTCGTGCTGGGTCCCTTGGTCGCGCCCGCGGCCTTGTAGGCGTCCGACGTCAGGCTCACATCAGCATCTGCCGGGAACGCCCCGTCGCCGGACGTGACGATACTCACGACAGCGGTCTTCGCGTTCGACACATCAGACTTCACCGACGAGTCCTTCGCGTTGTTCTGCACGCCGATGTACACCGGGATGGCGATCGCGGCGAGGATGCCGATGATGATGACGACGACGAGCAGCTCGATGAGCGTGAAGCCCTTCTCGCCGTCCTTCAGGAGACCCTTGCGGCGAGCGTCGAGCTTGCCCATGAGAGCGAAGTACATGGTTGTTTCCATTCTGCGGGGAATGTCGGGGAAATGGGTTCGGGGCTTGCTCGGCCGCCGCAGATCAGCGTATTGGGGGCACATCGAGCGGCCAATCCCGAGAACGGGGGCCATGCTGGGCACAAAACACCCCCAGTGCGGGGGAGGGTCGATATCGACAATGCCCCCGCATGGGGGTGGAATGACTAGGAAGCGTTCTGCACGACGTTGCTGATCTGGAAGATCGGCATGTAGAGCGCGATGATCATCCCGCCCACCACAACGCCAAGGAACGCGATGAGCAGCGGCTCGATCAGCGAGGTCAGGGCATCAGTGGTGGCCTCGACCTCGGCGTCGTAGAACACCGCGATCTTCTCGAGCATGATCTCGAGGGATCCGGCGTCTTCACCGACCGCGACCATCTGCGTCACCATTGCCGGGAAAACCGATTGCGCAGCGAGCGGCACCGCGATTGATTCACCTTTGCGCACGGCCTCTGCGACATTGTCGAGCGCGCGCTTCACGACGAAGTTGTTCGACACTTCCCCGACGATCCGCAATGCCTGCAGAATGGGAACACCGGCGCCGATCATGTTCGAGAAGTTTCGCGCGAACCGAGCAATGACGATCTTCTTCTGCAGCGGGCCGAAGACCGGCAGTTTCAGAGTGATCGGATCGATGAACGCCCGGACGCGTTCGGTGTTCTTGTTCGCTCGCCACCACAGCCACGCCAGCACGACGACGATCGCGAGCGGGATCGCGACGTACCGCATGGCGTGTGACAGCGTCACGAGGATCTGCGTCGGCAGCGGGAGCGTGCCGCCGAGCGACGAGAACATGTCCTGGAAGATCGGGACGATGAAGATGAGCATGATGGCGACCGCCACCAGCGACATCACGAGCACGACCACCGGGTAGGTCATCGCCGACTTGATCGTCGAGCGGAGCTTGTGCTCCTTCTCGAAGTTCGTCGCGATTGAGTCCATGGCCTGGTCGAGGAAGCCGCCGGTCTCCCCCGCACGGATCATGTTGATCATGATCGGCGGGAAGTCGACCGGGTACTTCGCGACGGCGTCGGAGAACGAGACGCCGCGCTCGACGTCGTCGCGGACCTTGCCGAGGATGTCCTTGAGCTTCTTGTTCTCGGTCTGGTCGGACAGGATCGTCAGGGTCCGGAGGAGCGAGAGCCCCGAGGTGAGCATCGTCGAGGCCTGCCGCGACATGATCGCGAGGTCCTTGAGGCCGACGCCCTTCTCGAACCCGGGGATCTTGATCTCGGTCTGGAGCCCGGTGCCGGCCTTCGCCTCGGTGATGGCGATCGGTGAGACGCCCATGCCCCGGAGGCGCTGGACGACAGCCCCCTCGGACGCGGCGTCGAGGCGGCCCTTGACGAGCTTGCCGGCGCCGTCACGCCCGCGGTAGTCGAACGCGAGTGACATCAGTAGCCTCCGGAGAACTTGTCGCCGAAGTCGATGCCGCTGGCGGCGATCGCGGCGGCCGAGGAGTCGGACGGGGACTCGACGCGCTGGACGAGCCGGTCGAAGCCCTCTTCGTCGTGCACCTTCTCCATCGCGGCCTTGCGCGAGATGGTGCCGACGTTGACCAGTTCGGCGAGGTCCTGGTCCATGGTGTGCATGCCGAGGTCACGGCCGGCCTGCATGGCGGAGGTGATCTGGTAGGTCTTGCCCTCGCGGATGAGGTTGCCGATGGCCGGGGTGATCGTCATGATCTCGGTGGCGACGACGCGGCCGACGCCGTTGGCCTTCGGCACGAGGGTCTGGCAGACGACGCCCTGCAGGGTGGCCGCGAGCTGGGTGCGGATCTGCCCCTGCTGGTGCGGCGGGAAGACGTCGATGACGCGGTCGATCGTGCCGGGTGCGCTCTGCGTGTGCAGGGTGGCGAACACCAGGTGGCCGGTCTCGGCGGCGGTCAGCGCGACGGAGATGGTCTCGAGGTCGCGGAGCTCACCGATCAGGATGACGTCGGGGTCCTGCCGCAGCACGTGCTTGAGCGCGGAGGCGAAGGAGTGGGTGTCGGCGCCGACCTCGCGCTGGTTGATGATCGACCGCTTGTGGTCGTGCATGAACTCGATCGGGTCCTCGACCGTGACGATGTGGTCGGCACGGCTCTCGTTGACCAGGTCGATGAGCGCGGCCAGGGTGGTGGACTTGCCCGAGCCGGTCGGACCGGTGACGAGGACCAGGCCACGGGGCAGGCCGGCGAAGTCACCGACGTGCGCGGGGATGCCGAGCTGCTTGAGCGTCTTGATCCTGGTGGGGATGATGCGGAACGCCGCGCCCCAGTTGCCGCGCTGCTGGTAGTAGTTCACGCGGAAGCGGTACTCCGGCGACAGCGAGTACGCGAAGTCGAGCTCCTGGTCGTGGTCGAACTGACCGGCCTGTTCGACGGACAGCAGCGTCTTGAGCGCCGCGATGACCTTGCCGCGCGACCACGCGCCTCCGGGCACGGCCGGCCGGAGCGAGCCGTCGACACGGACGGTGGGCGGGGCGTCGGCCGTGACGTGCAGGTCCGAGGCCCCCTGGTAGACGACCTGCGCCAGTGCGGTGATGAGGTCGGGATCGGCGACCTCGCGCGCGTGCCGGGCGAAGTCGATGTCACCGGCCGACGCCGCGGCGGGGGCGGGGGCGGGAGCCGGAGCGGGCGCTGCCGGTGCCGCGTGGTGGGCGCCACTGTAGGCGATGGCCGGCAGCTGCTGGGTCGCCGGCTCGGCGTACCCGTAGGTGGCGGTCGACGACGGCACCGCGGCGGGCGGCGTCGCCGGAGCGGTGGCGGACTGCGCCACGGGAGCGGCGACCGGACCGCCCACGGGCCCGGCAACCGGGCTCACCACGGCCGTGCCGGTGGGCGCGGTCCACACCGCCGAGTCGTCCGTCAGGTCGTAGACCTGCTCGGGCGGGGCAGCGGCGGCCGCGGCCAGACGTGCGGCACGGCGGGAGCCGACCTCGGCACCGGGGGTGCCCGGGTGCCACCCGGCAACGGGCTCGTCACCGGGCATGGTGATGTCGTACACGGAGTCGGTCATCTGCTCGTCCTGTTCCCCGGTCACGCGACGACGCGCAGGATCTCGTCGACGCTCGTCATGCCGAGCTTGACCTTCTCGAAGCCGTCCTGGCGGAGCGTGAGCATGCCCTGCTGCTGGGCGACGCGGCTGATCTCCGCGCTCGAGGCACGACCGACGGCGAGCCGCTCGATCTCCTCGGTCACGGTCATGACCTCGTGCAGGGCGATGCGGCCGCGGTACCCGGTGTTCGAGCAGACCGCGCAGCCGACCGGGGCGAAGAACGCGGGCATCTCGTCGCCGGGCCGCAGGAACCCGAGCGCCTGGAGCTGCTCGATCTCGTACACGGCCGGCGCCTTGCACCGGTCGCACAGCCGACGGGCGAGTCGCTGGGCGACGACGGAGTCGAGGGCGGACCCGACCAGGAACGGCTCGATGTCCATCTCGGTCAGGCGGGTCACGGCCGACGGGGCGTCGTTGGTGTGCAGGGTCGAGAGCACGAGGTGCCCGGTCAGCGACGCCTCGATCGCGATCTGGGCGGTCTCGTGGTCGCGGATCTCACCGAGCAGCACGACGTCGGGGTCGGACCGGAGGATCGAGCGGAGCGCGGAGGCGAACGTCAGGCCGGCCTTCGGGTTGACCTGGACCTGGTTGATGCCGGCCATCCGGTACTCGACCGGGTCCTCCACCGTGATGACGTTGATCTCGGGCTTCGCCACGGCGTTGAGGGTCGTGTACAGCGTCGTCGACTTGCCCGAACCGGTGGGACCGGTGACCAGGATCATGCCGTACGGCTTCGAGTAGGACCGCTGGTACGCCTGGAAGTTCTGCTCGAGGAGGTTGAGGTCCTTGAGGGTCAGCGAGGTGTTCGTGTTGTCGAGGATCCGCATGACGACCTTCTCGCCCCACACGGTGGGCAGCGTCGCGACGCGGAGGTCGATCTGCCGGCCGCCGTGTCGCACGGACATACGGCCGTCCTGCGGCTTGCGACGCTCGGCGATGTCGATGTCGCTCATGATCTTCAGGCGGCTGATCACGCCGTTCTGGATGTTCTTCGGCGCCGGCGCCATCTCGTGCAGCACGCCGTCGATGCGGTACCGGATCCGGACCTCGTGCTCGCCCGGCTCGATGTGGATGTCGGACGCGTGGTCCTGGATGGCCTGCGACACGAGCAGGTTCACGAACCGGACGATCGGGACGTCGTCGAGGGCGCCGTCGGCGATGTCGACCTGCGCCTTCGAGGTCGTCGACGCTTCTTCCTCGAGCGACGACGTCAGGTCGTTCAGCTCGTCGTCGGCGCGCAGGTACCGGTCGAGGGCGGCGACGAGGTCACGCTCCTCGACCTGCAGTGGCTTGATCGCGCGACCGGATGCCGTCCGGGCGTCGTCGATGGCGAGCACGTTCGTGGGGTTCACCATCGCGAGGATGAGCAGGTCGCCCTCGAACCCGACGCCGAGCACGCCGTGGCGCCGGCACAGGGCCGCCGGCAGGATCGACACCGCGGTGCCGTCGACGGGGTAGTCGCTCAGCGGGACGGTGCGTGAGTTGTTCGACGCGGCCCGGGCGGTGATGAACTGGGCCTCGCTCACGACGCCCTGGTCGACCAGGCCGCGGATGGCGCGCTCGTCGAGGTCCTCGTCACCCGTCATCGCATCGAGGTGCTCGATGGGCAGGGCGCCGTTCAGGATGAGGATCTCGGACAGGGTCGCCATGAGTCCCGTGCCTCCTTGGACTCGCGCACGGCGAGACGTCGTCGGGTGATGCGCCACCAGGGATGTGGCGCCCGACCACGCTACTTCTGGGGCCCTCGCCGACCGCAGTCCCAGAAGGAGGGGGCGGAGGGTGTCCGGCTGCACCCAGAACTGGGGTCCACGACCGGTTCGGCCCCGGTCCGGGGGACGTCCGGGCCGGATCGCGGTGCTCGTCGGAGGGTGCATGTCCGCCAGCCTCCCGGACCCCGCACCGACCCCGAAGCCCTGGCGCGCAGTCCGTGGAAGACGTCGGCGTGACACGGGGGTGTGGAGGAACGAGGCCGCCGTCCGACGCGGGCCGGACAGCGCGGCACCACGGAATCCCTCTCGACGTGCGCCCCCACCCGGGCACATGATGAGACATGGACATCACGAGCGTGACCGTGGGGTTGCCCGTCAGCGACATCGAGGCGTCCTGCCTCTGGTACGGCGCGGTCTTCGAGCGCACCGAGCCGGACCTCGAGCCCGAGGACGGCGTCGCCGAGTACGAGGTCGGCGGCATCTGGATCCAGCTCTACGTCGACGAACAGGCCGAGGAGAACCCGGTCAGCGTCCGCTTCGGCGTCGACGACGTCGCCGCCCAGCACGCACGAATCGGCGCGCTCGGCATCGACATCGGCCCCGTCGAGTGCGTCGACGGGGCCGTCGACTGGTTCGACGTCCGCGACCCCGACGGCAACGTGCTGAGCCTGTTCTCGCTGGTCGACGAGACCGGACGCGGTTCCGGCCGCGACAACGGCGCGGGCCGCGCGCTCTAGCCGCGACCCAACAGCGGACAGGAGGCCCGTCGCGGCCCCGCACCGCGCCTCCAGGCCGTCACGTGGTGACGACACGACGAAGGCCCCGCCTCCTTGCGGAGACGGGGCCTTCGTGGGATCACATCAGGCTCAGTTGTACGTGCCCGGCGTGAAGTCGTCCGACGAGAAGCTGTCGAAGTCGACGAAGCTCAGGTCGGCGTCCGAGAACGACGAGTCGTCAGCGAAGATGCGGTTGGGGTACCGCTCCGCCTTCGCCTCTTCGGTCGCGTTCACGTCCACGTCACGGTACCGGCTGAGGCCCGTCCCGGCGGGGATGAGCTTACCGATGATGACGTTCTCCTTGAGGCCGACGAGGTGGTCCTGCTTGCCCTCCATGGCCGCCTGCGTGAGCACGCGGGTGGTCTCCTGGAAGGAAGCGGCGGACAGCCACGACTCGGTCGCGAGGGACGCCTTCGTGATGCCCATGACCTCCTGGCGAGCCGAGGCGGTCTTGCGACCCTCCTGCAGCGCCGCACGGTTCAGCGCGTTGTAGCGCGACCGGTCGACGAGCTCACCCGGCAGCAGGTCGGTGTCGCCGTGGTCGACGACGGTGACCTTGCGGAGCATCTGGCGGACGATGACCTCGATGTGCTTGTCGTGGATCGGCACACCCTGCGAGCCGTAGACGTCCTGCACACCGTTGACCAGGTGCTTCTGGACCTCTCGGACACCCTTGACCCGGAGGACTTCCTTCGGGTCGACGGTGCCGGCGATGAACTGCTCGCCGAGCTCGACGTGCTGGTTGTCCTCGATGAGGAGCGTCGCACGCTTGAGCACCGGGTAGATGAACGGCTCGTCGCCGTTGTCCGGCGTGAGGATGATCCGACGACCCTTGTCCGTGTCCTCGACCACGACGCGGCCGGGGGCCTCGGCGATCGGGGACGCGCCCTTGGGGGTACGCGCCTCGAAGAGCTCCGTGACACGCGGCAGACCCTGGGTGATGTCGTCGGCCGAGGCCGAACCACCCGTGTGGAAGGTACGCATCGTCAGCTGGGTACCGGGCTCACCGATGGACTGCGCGGCGATGATGCCGACTGCCTCACCGATGTCGACCAGGTTGCCGGTGGCGAGCGAACGGCCGTAGCACTTCGCGCAGACACCGACGGCCGACTCGCAGGTCAGGACCGAGCGCACCTTGATGCTCTCGACACCGGCTGCCAGCAGCTTCTCGAGGAGCACGTCACCGACGTCCTCGCGAGCCTCTGCCACGACCGTGCCCTGTGCGTCCACGGCCTCGGTGGCCAGGGTGCGCGAGTACACGGTGTTCTCGACGCGCGGGTCGCGGACGAGCTTGCCGTCGGCGTCCACGGTCGCGATCGGCAGCTCGAGGCCACGGGTCGTGCCGCAGTCGTCCTCGCGGATGATGACGTCCTGCGAGACGTCCACGAGACGACGGGTGAGGTACCCGGAGTCCGCGGTACGGAGCGCGGTGTCGGCAAGACCCTTGCGAGCACCGTGGGTGGCGATGAAGTACTCCGCCACGGTCAGGCCCTCGCGGTACGAGTTGATGATCGGGCGGGCGATGATCTCGCCCTTCGGGTTGTTCACCAGACCACGCATACCGGCGATGTTGCGGACCTGGAGCCAGTTACCACGAGCACCGGACGACACCATGCGGTTGATGGTGTTGTCGACCGGGAAGTTGTCGCGCATCTCCTGCGCGATCTCGTTCGTGGCCTCGGTCCAGATCTTGATCAGGTCGGCACGACGCTCGGAGTCGGTGATCAGACCCTTGTCGAACTCGCCCTGCACCTTGGCGGCCTGGATCTCGTAGCCCGCGATGATCTCCTTCTTGCGAGGAGGCGTCACGACGTCCGACAGGGCGACGGTCACACCGGAGCGGGTGCCCCAGTAGAAGCCGGCGTCCTTGATCCGGTCCAGCGCAGCGGCCGTCTCGGTCTTGGAGTAGCGCTCGGCGAGGTCGTTGACGATCGCGGACAGCACGCCCTTGTCGGTGACCTTCTGGACGAACGGGTAGTTCGCCGGCAGGGTCTCGTTGAAGAGCGCACGGCCCAGGGTCGTCTCGAGCAGCACGGTGTCGCCCTGCTCGTAGCCCTCGGGAGCTTCACCCTCGGCGAAGTGGACACCCGTCATGCGGATCTTCGCCATGGCGTTGAGGTGCAGCGTGTGCTGGTCGTTGGCCAGGATCGCCTCGGCGACCGAGGAGAACGCACGGCCTTCACCGACGGCGCCCTCGCGGACGGTCGTCAGGTGGTGCAGACCGATGATCATGTCCTGTGCGGGCAGGGTCACCGGACGGCCGTCGGACGGCTTCAGGATGTTGTTCGAGGCGAGCATCAGGATGCGGGCCTCGGCCTGGGCCTCGACCGACAGCGGGAGGTGCACGGCCATCTGGTCACCGTCGAAGTCCGCGTTGAACGCAGCACACACGAGCGGGTGGAGCTGGATGGCCTTGCCCTCGACGAGCTGCGGCTCGAACGCCTGGATGCCCAGACGGTGCAGCGTCGGCGCACGGTTCAGCAGGACGGGGCGCTCGCGGATGATCTCCTCGAGCACGTCCCACACCTGCGGACGCGAACGCTCGACCATGCGCTTGGCCGACTTGATGTTCTGCGCGTGCGACAGGTCGATGAGGCGCTTGATCACGAACGGCTTGAAGAGCTCGAGCGCCATCTGCTTGGGCAGACCGCACTGGTGCAGCTTCAGCTGCGGGCCGACGATGATGACCGAACGGCCCGAGTAGTCGACGCGCTTGCCGAGCAGGTTCTGGCGGAAACGACCCTGCTTGCCCTTCAGCATGTCGCTCAGGGACTTCAGGGCGCGGTTGCCGGTACCCGTGACCGGACGACCACGACGACCGTTGTCGAACAGCGCGTCAACGGCTTCCTGCAGCATGCGCTTCTCGTTGTTCACGATGATCTCGGGGGCACCGAGGTCGAGCAGGCGGCGGAGACGGTTGTTGCGGTTGATCACACGACGGTAGAGGTCGTTGAGGTCCGACGTGGCGAAACGGCCACCGTCGAGCTGCACCATCGGGCGCAGCTCCGGCGGGATGACCGGCACGACGCCGAGCACCATCGCGGCCGGCGAGTTGCCGGTGGCGAGGAAGGAGCTGACGACGCGCAGACGCTTGATCGCGCGGATCTTCTTCTGGCCCTTGCCCTCGGCGATCTGCAGACGCAGCGCCTCGGCCTCGGCGGCCAGGTCGAACGCCTCGAGCCGGAGCTTGATCGCCTCGGCGCCCATGTAGGCGTCGAAGTAGATCCCGAACCGGTCCTGGAGCTCGTGGAAGACGGCGTCCTCGGGCTTGAGGTCGCCCACCTTGAGGTTGCGGAAGTCCTCCCACACACGCTCGAGACGGGTGATGTCCTCGTCGAACGACTTGCGGACCTGGGACATCTCCTTCTCGGCGGTGTCCTTGGTGCGGCGCTTGATGTCGGCCTTCGCACCCTCTTCCTCAAGGGCTGCGAGGTCGTCCTCGAGCTTCTTGAGGCGGTCGGCGATGATCGAGTCGCGCTGGCCCTCGAGGGTCTTGATCTCGAGACGCATCTCGTTCTCGAGACCCGGCATGTCCGCGTGACGGCCCTCTTCATCGATGTCGATGATCATGTACGCCGCGAAGTAGATGACCTTCTCGAGGTCCTTCGGCGCCATGTCGAGGAGGTACCCGAGGCGCGACGGGACGCCCTTGAAGTACCAGATGTGCGTGACGGGGGCAGCGAGCTCGATGTGGCCCATGCGCTCACGACGGACCGAGGACTTGGTGACCTCGACGCCGCAGCGCTCGCAGACGATGCCCTTGAACCGGACACGCTTGTACTTGCCGCAGGCGCACTCCCAGTCGCGGGAAGGACCGAAGATCTGCTCGCCGAACAGACCGTCCTTCTCGGGCTTCAGGGTGCGGTAGTTGATGGTCTCCGGCTTCTTGACCTCGCCGTACGACCACTGACGGATGTCCTCGGCGGTCGCGAGGCCGATCCGAATGGCGTCAAAGGAAGTTGCTTCGAGCAATGTTCTTCTCTCTTGCTGATTCAGGCTTCGATGTACGGGCGGGATCAGATGTCGTCGACGGAGGACGACTCGAACCGCGAGGAGATGTTGATGCCCAGCTCCTCCGCAGCGCGGAAGACCTCGTCATCGTTGTCGCGCAGGCTGACCGCCTGGCCGTCGGCCGAGAGGACCTCGACGTTCAGGCAGAGCGACTGCATCTCCTTCATGAGGACCTTGAAGGACTCGGGGATGCCGGGTTCCTGGATGTTCTCGCCCTTGACGATCGCCTCGTAGACCTTCACGCGGCCGAGGATGTCGTCGGACTTGATCGTCAGGAGCTCCTGGAGGGCGTAGGCGGCGCCGTACGCTTCGAGCGCCCACACCTCCATCTCACCGAATCGCTGTCCACCGAACTGCGCCTTACCACCCAGCGGCTGCTGCGTGATCATCGAGTACGGACCGGTCGAACGCGCGTGGATCTTGTCGTCGACCAGGTGGTGCAGCTTGAGGATGTACATGTAGCCGACCGAGACGGGCTCCGGGAACGGCTCGCCGGAGCGGCCGTCGAAGAGCTGCGCCTTGCCGGACGAGCCGATCAGGCGCTCGCCGTCGCGGTTCGGGAGGGTCGAGTCGAGGAGGCCCTCGATCTCGCGCTCGTACGCACCGTCGAACACCGGGGTGGCGACCTTGGTGCCGGGCTCGGCGCTGTGCGCTGCCTCCGGCAGGTTCTCGGCCCAGTCCTGGATGCCCTCGACGTTCCAGCCCTGCTTGGCGAGCCACCCGAGGTGGATCTCGAGCACCTGGCCGAAGTTCATGCGGCCGGGGACGCCGAGCGGGTTGAGGACGATGTCGACGGGGGTGCCGTCGGCGAGGAACGGCATGTCCTCGACCGGGAGGATGGTCGAGATGACGCCCTTGTTGCCGTGACGACCGGCGAGCTTGTCACCCGCGGTGATCTTGCGCTTCTGGGCGATGTAGACGACCACGCGCTGGTTGACACCAGAGCCGAGTTCGTCGTCACCGTCCTGCGAGTCGAACACCTTGACGCCGATGATCGTGCCCTCTTCACCGTGGGGCACCTTGAGCGAGGTGTCGCGGACTTCGCGCGACTTCTCGTTGAAGATGGCACGGAGCAGACGCTCCTCGGCGCTCAGCTCGGTCTCGCCCTTCGGCGTGACCTTGCCGACGAGGATGTCGCCGGGGCGGACCTCGGCACCGATGCGGATGATGCCGCGCTCGTCGAGGTCGGCCAGCAGATCCGGGCTGACGTTGGGGAGGTCACGGGTGATCTCCTCCTTGCCGAGCTTGGTGTCGCGGGCGTCGACCTCGTACTCCTCGATGTGGATCGAGGAGAGCGTGTCGTCCTTGATGAGGTTCTGCGACAGGATCATCGCGTCCTCGTAGTTGTAGCCCTCCCACGGCATGAACGCGACGAGGAGGTTCTTGCCGAGCGCGAGCTCGCCGTTCTCCGTCGCGGGACCGTCGGCGATGACCTCGCCCTGCTCCACGCGCTCGCCTGCGGAGACGATGACGCGGTGGTTGTAGCTCGTGCCCTGGTTGGAGCGGTCGAACTTGCGCAGGTAGTAGGTCTGCGTGCCGCCCTCGTCGAGCTGCAGGGTGACGGCGTCGGCCGAGACCTCGGAGACGACACCGGCCTTGTCGGCGGTGACGACGTCGCCGGCGTCGATGGCCGTGTAGCCCTCCATACCGGTGCCGACGAGCGGCGACTCGGAGCGGAGCAGCGGGACGGCCTGACGCTGCATGTTCGCACCCATGAGGGCGCGGTTCGCGTCGTCGTGCTCGAGGAACGGGATGAGCGACGTCGCGACCGACACCATCTGGCGCGGGGAGACGTCCATGTAGTCGACCTCGTCCTTGGCGACGAGTTCGACCTCGCCACCCTTCTTGCGGACGAGCACCTTGTCGTCGGCGAAGTGGAAGTCGTTCGTCAGCGGGGCGTTGGCCTGCGCGACGACGAAGTCGTCCTCTTCCGAAGCGGTGAGGTAGTCGATGGTCTTCGTGACCTCGCCGTTGACGACGCGACGGTACGGGGTCTCGATGAAGCCGAAGGAGTTGATCCGACCGAACGACGCGAGCGAACCGATCAGGCCGATGTTCGGGCCTTCCGGGGTCTCGATCGGGCACATGCGGCCGTAGTGCGACGGGTGGACGTCACGGACCTCGACGCCGGCACGCTCACGGGACAGACCACCCGGGCCGAGGGCCGAGAGACGACGCTTGTGCGTCAGGCCCGCGAGCGGGTTGTTCTGGTCCATGAACTGCGACAGCTGGGACGTTCCGAAGAACTCCTTGATCGCGGCGACGACCGGACGCACGTTGATGAGCGTCTGGGGCGTGATCGCCTCGATGTCCTGCGTGGTCATGCGCTCGCGGACGACGCGCTCCATGCGGGACAGACCCGTGCGGACCTGGTTCTGGATGAGCTCGCCGACGGCGCGGATGCGACGGTTGCCGAAGTGGTCGATGTCGTCCACGTCGAGGCGCAGCTGCACCGGCTCGCCGTCACGGACGCCGTCGATCGTGGTGCGCTCAGCGTGCAGCGACACCAGGTACTTGATCGTCGCGACGATGTCCTTGACGGTGAGCACCGAGTCGGACAGCGGGGCGTCCATGCCGAGCTTGCGGTTGACCTTGTAGCGGCCGACCTTCGCCAGGTCGTAGCGCTTCGGGTTGAAGTAGAAGTTGTCGAGGAGCGCACGCGCGGCCTCGGCAGCAACCTGCTCGCCGGGACGGAGCTTGCGGTAGATGTCCTTGAGCGCCTCTTCCTTCGTGAGGACGGCGTCCTTCTCGAGGGTCGACTCGATCGACGCGAAGCCCTGGAACTCGTCCATGATCTCTTCGCTCGTCAGGCCGAGGGCCTTGAGGAAGACGGTCACGGACTGCTTGCGCTTGCGGTCGATGCGCACGCCCACCTGGTCGCGCTTGTCGATCTCGAACTCGAGCCAGGCACCACGCGACGGGATGATCCGCGCCGAGTAGATGTCCTTGTCGGAGGTCTTCTCCTGCTGGCGCTCGAAGTACACGCCGGGCGAACGGACGAGCTGCGACACGACGACGCGCTCGGTGCCGTTGATGATGAACGTGCCGCGTTCGGTCATGAGCGGGAAGTCGCCCATGAAGACCGTCTGCGTCTTGATCTCACCCGTCATGTGGTTCATGAACTCGGCGTTGACGTACAGCGGAGCGGCGTAGGTCTTGCCGCGCTCCTTGCAGTCGTCGATCGAGTACTTCGGGTCTTCGAGCTCCGGCGCGGTGAACGAGAGCTGCATGGTCTCGCCGAGGTCCTCGATCGGGGAGATCTCCTCGAAGATCTCCTCGAGCCCCGAGTGCAGTGCGAGGTCGGTACGACCCTGCTCCTGCCCTTCGGCGAGGCGGGCCTTCCAGACGTCGTTGCCGACGAGCCAGTCGAAGCTCTCCGTCTGGAGTGCGAGCAGATCAGGAACCGTGAGGGTGTCCGTGATCTTGGCGAACGAGAGTCGCGAGTGGTTGCGACCGTTCTTGGGGTTGGTGGATGCGTTGGGCGCAGCAGCCAAGGGTGTGACCTCCGGTAGGCCCCGTCGGGCCGACACTGACGAGCAGTGTGTAGGTGAGTGGATTGATCGCTCGGCGAACCCTGAGAGTGCAAGCCCTGCGACCACGCCGACGCGTGCCTGACGCGGAACGTCGGTGCACGTGTGGGATGATCTCCGTGAGCGGTACCCGCCGCCATATACGGGTCCGGCTGCACCAGGGCGAGATGAGTTTCTGTCTCAGAACTCTGCGTCGACCGCAATATGACGACACGGATGCCAGGGAGCGCGAACTGTCATCATAGTTCGCTCCGTGGCGCGCTGTCCAGTCCCGGCTTGACCGGATTCGGCAGTGGCGTGTATAAGCCGCCACGCGCCGCTTCCATTCCCGCGCTCAGCCGGGGCCGTGCTCGGCCGGCACCCTGCTCAGCCCAGGCGCTCGCGCTCGACGCGATCCGCGCCTCCCGGCCCGCCCGGCAGTCCCGCCAGCGCACGGAACGCGTCCTCCGGTCGTCGCGTGCGGACGAACGTCACCCGGCCCCGGTCGTCCGTGAGCTCGATCCCGAGCCCCGGCGTGAGGATGAGCGCACGCTCGCCACGACGGATCCGCAGGCCGACACCGCCGTAGGTGGCAGCGTCCGCCTCGACCAGGCGGACGTCGGTGATCCGCCGGCGCGGGATGCGCCGCGGCGGGAGCGGACGGAAGTGCAGGGTCACGTGCCGCTCGGTGACGGTGAACCCGGCCCGGGCGAGCAGGAGCAGCGACCCGAGGGCGACGGCGAGCAGGGCCGGCACCAGCAGGGCGACCTCCGGCGCGTCCCCGGGCCAGCCGAGCACGGCGGCGGACAGGCCGGCGCCGCCGAGGAGCAGCGCCGTGCCGACGACCCGCATCCAGGTGGGTGCCGCCTCGCGGTCGGCGTGGAACGGCAGGGCGGCGCTGGACGGATGGGCGGCGCGGGACGGCCGGGAGGCCCGGATCACCCGGGCAGGTCGGGTGCCGGCCCGGCGGGCGTCCGGGGTGGTGAGGCGTGCGGTGGGCACGCTCATGGTGTCGGCGGTCATGACGGAGGTCTCCTGCGGCGGATCAGCAGTGGTGCACTCGTCATCGGGTGCGGTGCGTTCGACGGCCAGCGCGCGCGGGTGGCCGGAGGGGTGGCGCGCAGCAGCACGCCGACGGCGCGCACGCTCGAGCGGTGGGGGCGCTCACGGGCACGTCGTGGTCACGGTGTCCGGGCGGACGCGTGGAGTGTGGGGCACACACGCATCGACGCTCTGGCGTCGTGACGACAGGCGTCAACGGTACGCAACGAGTCTTGGCGTCCGCTGGTCGTCCATGTGTACGCATTCACGTGTCCGCAGTGCGTCGCCCGGGGACGACGGGGTGCTGCGGGTGGTCAGCGCAGGACGCGGGCGACGGCCTCGGCCCGGGTCCGGACCCCGAGCTTCGCGAACACCTGGTTCACGTACGACTTCACGGTGGGCACCGTCAGGAACAGCTCGGCGGCGATCTGCGGGTTCGTCCGGCCGTCCGCGATCCGCTCGAGGACGTCCACTTCGCGCGGGGTGAGCTCCGGGAACCGCGCACCGAGCGACGGACCGGGATCGGGTGACGCAGGCGCAGGCGCCGCGGAACCAGCAGCGACACCGTTACCTGCACCGGCACCACCGGCGAGGCGCGCCACCAGCCGCGCCCCCACGGTCGCGTCGAAGGTCGACTGCCCGGCGGCCACCGCCCGCACCGCGGTCGCGATCTCCGCCCGTCCGGCGTCCTTCGTCAGGTAGCCGCGAGCTCCCGCCCGCAGCGCGGTGGTGATGGAGTCGTCATCGGCGTAGGTCGTCAGCACCAGGACCGCCACCCCGGGGTGCTCGGCGACGATCCGCGCGGTGGCGGTCGGTCCGTCCACGCCCGGCATCCGTAGGTCCATCAGGACGACGTCGGGCACGTGCCGGTCGACGGCGGCGATCGCCTCGGCACCGTCGGCTGCCTGCCCGACGACCTGCAGGTCGGGCACGAGCGACAGCACCGTCACCAGGCCGTCGCGGACGATGGCCTGGTCGTCGACGACGAGGACCCGGATCGTCACGAGCGGTCGTCCTCGGCGACCGAAGCCCGGACGTCGACGGGCAGGTGCATGGCGACGACGAACTCGTCGTCGGAACGCTCGGCCTCCACCGTGGCCTCGCTGCCGAGTTCCGCGAACCGCTCGCGCATCCCGAGCACCCCCTGCCCGCCGCTCGGCAGCGGGTTGGCCACGACGACGTCCACGGCGTCGCCGTCCCGGATCACGGACAGGGACACGGGGCGGCCGGGAGCATGCCTGCGGGCGTTGCTGAGGGCCTCCCGGACGACCTGGACCACGGCGGCACGGTGGGCGTCGTCGAGGACCGCGAGGGTCGCGTCACCCTGCACGACGACCTCGCCGCCGAACGAACGGTGCGCGTCGAGCAGGGCCGTCAGGCCCGACGCGTGGTCGGCGGACGGACTGGAGGCACGGGTCGGCTCGGGCTGGCCGGGCTGCGGTTCGTCGCGGAGCGCGTGCACCGCACGCCGCGCCTCGGCCAGGCCGTCCGCGGCCAGCGCGCGGGCCTCGCCGGCTCTGCGGGTGGCCTCGTCGACGCGGCCGGCCTCGAGCAGGGCCTCGACCGCGTCGAGCTGCAGGACCAGACCGCCGAGCGAGTGGGCGAGGACGTCGTGGATGTCCCGGGACGCCCGGGACCGGTCGGCGAGGAGCCGTGCGCGCTGCTGCTGCCGCTCGGTCTCGCGGGCCTGCGCCGTCGTGATCCGGACCTGCCGACGACTGAAGCCGACGAGCACGCCGAGCAGCAGCCCGCCGCTCACGCCGAGGACGAACTGCACCGACGTCTGCGCGAGCGTCGCGGTGACGGCCACCACCACGACGGCGGCGAGCGCGGCGACCGCGGCCGTCCAGACCGGCAGACGCAGGTCCGCGCCGAGGATGACGAGCCCGACGATCACCGGGACCACCAGCAGCGAGTCGGTCGGCACCACGGTGAGCGATCCGGCGGCGATCATCACGCCGGCTGCGGCGACGAGGACGCGGGGCGTGCGTGCCGCTTCGCGGACGGCCCAGGCGGCGAGCGCCACGGCCCCGACGGCCCAGACCCACGCGGGGTGGTGGAGCAGGAGGCCGTTCCGGACGAACCAGAAGGCGACCACGGCGATCCCGACGGCGTTGAGTCCCCAGGAGAGCACCGAGGCGGACCGGACCCCGGCGGGGTCGGTCCGGTCCGGGTCGGTCGGCAGGCTCACCGCACCATCATGCCGCTGCGGGCGGCCGCCGACCGGTCGCCGCCGCGGGGGATGCGCTGGTCGACGACCAGGGCACGGGCTGCACGGTTCAGGGCGAGCACGAGCAGGATCGTGCCGGTCGAGGTGAGCAGGTGCGCGCCGAGGTGGCCGCCGAGGACGTCGAGTCCGATGCGGGCGGCGATCAGGACGAGCCAGAGCGCGGCACCGAGCCAACCCGTGCGGGACTGCAGGGTGCGGCCCTTCGCGTCCGGCGTCGTGACGGTGCGGAACCGGGTCATGGCCCCCATCGCCAGGCCGACGCCGACGGTGAGCAGGGCCTCGAGGCCGAGGAACACGACGTCGGTGGTGGTGACGGTCGCCGTGGTCTGTGCGAGGACGACCACGCCGACGATCGCCATCACGAGCGGTCCCCGCCAGATGCGCGCCGGGTCGAGGTACCGCCAGGTTGCCTGCCGGTACGCCAGGAAACCGACGAGGGCGAGGCCGATGAGCACGTTCGCGAGGAGCTGGACCGACATGGTGTGCCTTTCGAGGTGGTCCGGCGGAGTGTTCCGACCGGTGACATCAGCCTCGTTCCGGGCGCTCCGCGGGCACACCAACCAGGGGTGGGGACGCGGGTGGTGATCGCGGTGGTGTTCCATTGACGGCATGGCTGATGCGTTCGACGGGTTCCGGATCGGTGCGGGGTACTCGGTGGTGGAGCCGGACCGGCACCGACCGGGGTCCTTCACCCTGGTGGTGGACGGCACCCCGCAGTCGCACGTGGACCTCGAGGACCCGACCCACCTGGCGTTCGAGTACATCCGGCGGATCGGGCACGCGATCGACCTGCTGCCGGACGGCCCGATCACGGCACTGCACCTGGGCGCCGGCGCCCTCACCCTGCCCCGCTACGTCGCGGTGACCCGTCCGGGTTCGCGGCAGCAGGTGATCGAGCTCGAGCGCGACCTGGTCGAGCACGTGCGCGAGGCCCTGCCGTTCCCCCGCGGCGCCTCGATCCGGGTGCGGTACGGCGACGCCCGGGAGGTCCTCGGCAAGCTGCCCGCCGGACTCCGCGGCACCGTGGACCTGGCGGTGGTGGACGTCTTCGGCGGTTCGCAGATCCCCGCCCACGTGACGAGTGTCGAGTTCTACCGCGAGGTCGCCGCGTTCCTGTCGCCGACGGGCATCGTCGCGGTGAACGTGGCCGACGGTGCCGGGTTGGCGTTCGCCCGCGGGCAGGCGTCGACGCTGCAGTCGGTGCTGCCGTCGGTCGCCGCGGTCGCGGACACCGGCATGCTCAAGGGCCGGCGGTTCGGGAACATCGTGCTGCTCGGGTCACCGACCGACCTGCCGGTGGCGGACATGCCGAGGCGGTACTCGTCCGACCCGATGCCGGCGAAGGTCGTGCACGGTGCGGAGCTCAAGGCGTTCATCGCCGGGGCGCCGATCGTCACCGACCAGACGGCGGTCGCGTCGCCGGAGCCGAACCGGAGCGTGTTCGGGGGCTGATGCCCGCCCAGGGCCTCGCCGGGGACGGACTTCGGGCACTCGGCGGGTCCGGCTGTCAGGATGGTCTGAACGACCGCGCAGGTGCGCGACCGAGCGATGGGAACCCTGATGACGAACGACGACCGGAACGACCAGGACCGGACGGGCGACGGCCAGGCGCCGCGCTGGGGCGACGCCCCGCAGCAGCAGCCCGACGCCGAGGCCCCGCGGTACGGCGAGCGGGTGGACCCGGCGCCGACCTCGACCCCGCAGTACGGCGAGCAGTACGGGCAGGGCCAGCAGCAGCAGTACGGGCAGCAGTCCGGGCAGGGTCAGCAGTACGGCCAGACGAACGGCGAGCAGCAGTACGGCCAGCCGTCGAGCACGCCGAGCTGGAACGACCAGCAGCGCCACGACCAGCACCACGACCAGCAGCCGTACGCCGCCGCGCCCGCGCACGCCGGTGCCCCGGCCTGGCAGAGCCACGACGAGCCGAAGCCCAAGAAGAAGACCCTCGGTGTCGTGGCGTTCTTCCTCGGACTCGCCGCGCTCGTCATCGGCGTCATCGGCGGGTACGTGATGGGGTCGGCGCTCGCCAACAGCGACGCGATCAACAACCTCGTCCCGAGCAGCGGTGCGACCCCGGACCAGCAGGAGCTGCAGCGTCAGCTCATGAACGACCCGGCCGTCATCTCGCAGATCGGTGTCGGTGCGGTGATCGCCGGCGTCGCCGCGATCCTCGGGCTCTGGGCGCTCGTGCAGGGCATCATCGCCGCCGTGACCAAGCGTGGTCGCGGCTGGGGCATCTTCGCGATCATCCTGGCCGTCGTGGCCACGATCGCGACGCTGGTCACCTACGTCGGCGTGGCCGCTGCCGCCGCGGTGGCCGCCAACTCCTGATCGGCCACTCCGAACGGCCCGTCGTGCTCCGGCACGGCGGGCCGTTCGTCGTCCCGGGCGGCACGCGCGGACGGCCGCACCCGCGCAACCTGAGCGCGTCGCACCGACCGCTCCCGGGAGACCGCGGCTACCCTCGAACCGATGTCCCTCCCGCCCGACGACCGCCAGCAGCCCGACCTGTCCGACCGTTCCCGTGAACCGCGCCACGCGGCTCCCGTGACGGCCGGAGTCAGCCCGGGCAGCACCTTCGCGCCCATCAGCCTGCGACCCGCGGTCGACGTCGACGCCGTGCACCAGCGGCTCCGTGACCTCGGCCAGAGCCGCAGCACCGACGCCCTCGCCGAACGGGCCGAACTCCTCCGCCTGCTCGGTCGTCTGGACGAGTCACTCGTCATCGCGGAAGAGGTGTTCCGCCTGGCGATGTTCACCGGGGAGCGTCAGGACAAGGTCGCCGCGCGGATCCGTCGTGCGCACGTCCTGCACGACCTCGGGCGGCACGACCGCGCCGCCACCGAGGCCGCGATGGCCCGCGACACCGCCGCCACCGAGGAGTGGCCCGAACTCGAGGGCGCCGCAGCCGAGATCGAGGGCTGGTCGCTGTTCGAGAACGACCGCTTCGACGAGGCGCGCGCCGCACTCTCGCGGGCGTACCAGGCCTTCCGGCAGGCGGGGGCGCCGTCCGAGCGCACCGACGCGTTGCGCACCGCGGTCGAGGCCGCCATGCGGGCCTCGATCACCAACCCGGCGGAACCGTCCGACAAGCCACGGACCGCCCGCGAGGTCGCCGCCCGCCGTGCCGAGGACGAGGAACCCACCACCCGCGTCGCCGAGCCGGTGAAGCAGGTCCCGCCGATCCGCCGCCGCGTGCTCGGTGCGCCCGACGCCGCACGGACCGAGGCCGACGACATCTGGGGCCGGATCGCGGCCCGGGCAGCGAAGAAGGGCCAGGCCGACCCGCGCGCCGAGCAGTGACCGCGCTCGAGACAGTCCGGCTCCGTGCCGAAGCGCTCATCGCCGAACACCTCGGCGCGGGGACCTGGGCGTTCGGCTTCGACCACGCCAAGACCCGCGCCGGTCAGTGCGACTTCGCGCGGAAGCGGATCACGGTGAGCCGGCACCTGGCCACCCGGTTCTCCGACGACGACGTCGAGCAGGTCCTGCTGCACGAGGTCGCGCACGCACTCGCCGGTGCCCGGGCGGCACACGGACCGAAGTGGAAGCGCACGGCCGCGGCGATCGGGTACACCGGCTCCCGGCTGCACGACGGGCCGATCGCCAGCGAACTCGCCCCCTGGATCGGCACCTGCCCCGCTGGGCACGAGCACTTCCGGTACCGCACGCCCACCCGTCCCTTAGCCTGTGCCCGTTGTTCCCGGCGGTTCGATGCCCGGAACGTCATCACCTGGCGGCGCCGGACCGCGGACGACGACGCGGCCATGATGGCGTCGACTACCGCATGAGGGTCCCGACGCACGGAGGCGCGCCGGTAACCCGTTAGCCTGGGCGGATGCACACGGGGCAGCACATCCGCACGGACGCCGGTTCCTCCTGGTTCTTCGACGCCGGACGGATCGCGCTCGACTTCGCGCACACGGGTGGCTTCGCCGACGACCCCGCCGGACGCCGACCGCGGTCGCAGCTCGGGGAGCTGCTCGCGAGCCCGGCCGACCTGGACGAGTGGCTCAGCGAGCACACCGAGCCGATCGACGTCGGTGCCAGCGCCCGCGAGCTGCAGGACGCCCGTGCCCTGCGTGCCGCGATCGCCCGGCTCGCCGTGGCCGCCGCCCCCGCGCCGGCGAGCACCGCCGCGGAACGCACCGCCGTGGCGGCGGGCCTGCGTGCCGGGGCCGGCCGCACGCGCCCCGCGCCCGACGACATCGACACCGTCAACCTGTTCGCCGCCCTGCCGGACGTGCCCCCGAGCCTCCCGGGTGGCCGACGCCGCGCCGGAGCCAACCGGGTCCGCCTGGCGCAGGCCCTGTCGAGCGTCGCGCGCGACGCCGTCGCGCTCTTCACCGAGGTCGGCTTCGACGACGTCGAGGCCGACGGCCGGCCGACGCGGCTGAGCCGGTGCTCGGCCGAGGACTGCGGCCTGGTGTTCTACGACTCGTCGCGCGGTGGGACCCGACGCTGGTGCTCGATGCAGCGGTGCGGCAACCGGGCGAAGGTCCGGGCGCACCGCGCCCGCCGCGCCGCGGAGTGACCACGAGCTGAGCACGGGGTGACCACTGTCCGTGGCCGCGCCGACGGGCCTCCCGTCCGCCTTCCGCGAGCGGTCAGGACACCCCGCTCACCTCCGCCGAGCGGTCACCAACCGTCGGCTGGCGGCGGCGCAGCCGACCGATCGCGACCACCCGACACAACGCAAGCGACGAGTCGTGACCAGCCACCGGCCTGGAGGCGCGGGGCGGCGCCGCCACGGGCCTCCCGTCCGCCTTCCGCGAGCGGTCAGGACACCCCGCTCACCTCCGCCGAGCGGTCACCAACCGTCGGCTGGCGGCGGCGCAGCCGACCGATCGCAACCACCCGACATACGCACGCGCGAGCGGCGACCGGCGAGCACCACGACAGAACGAAGAAAAAGATTCGGCGTGCCGAATTCTCTGGCAGGATCGGTGCATGACCGACACTGCCAGCCCCCGGCTCGACGAGCACCCATCCGGTGCCCCGCGTCGCCGCGCAGCCGGGCTCACCCTGCTCGGACCGGCGTTCGTCGCGGCCATCGCGTACGTCGACCCGGGCAACGTCGCCGCCAACCTGACGGCCGGCGCCGAGTACGGGTACCTGCTCCTCTGGGTGCTCGTGGCCGCGAACGCCAGCGCCGTGGTGGTGCAGTACCTGTCCGCCAAGCTCGGGGTGGTGACGGGCAAGTCACTGCCCGAGCACCTCGGCCTGCGGATGCGGCGCACCCCGCGCCTGCTGTTCTGGGGCCAGGCCGAGATCGTCGCCGCCGCGACCGACATCGCCGAGGTCATCGGCGGCGCGCTGGCGCTCTACCTGCTCTTCGGCCTGCCGCTCGTGGTCGGCGGGATCATCACCGGGCTCGTCTCGATGCTCCTGCTGACCCTGCACAGCCGCCGGGGCACGCGACTGTTCGAGACCGTGGTGACGGCGATGCTCGCGATCCTGACGGTGGGCTTCTGTGCCGGACTGCTGTTCGCCCGGGTCTCACCGGCCGACCTGGTCGCGGGGCTCGTGCCGCGGTTCGATGGCGCCGGCTCGGTGCTGCTGGCGGCCTCGATGCTCGGCGCGACCGTGATGCCGCACGCGGTGTACCTGCACTCGGCGCTCGCCCGGGACCGCCACGGCGACGTCCCCGCCGGGCCGGAGCGTCGCCGGGTGCTCGTCGCGACCCGGTGGGACGTCGGCCTCGCGCTGATCGTCGCGGGCGGGGTGAACATCGCGATGCTCGTCCTCGCCGCGGCCACCCTGCCGGGCGTCGAGGGCACCGACTCCATCCCCGGGGCGCAGCGCGCCATCGCCGAGAACGTCGGCCCGGTCGTCGGGGTGCTCTTCGCCGTGGGCCTGCTCGCGTCCGGCCTGGCCTCGACCTCGGTGGGCTGCATGGCCGGTGCGGAGATCATGCAGGGCCTGCTGCACGTGCGGATCCCGCTCGTGGCCCGGCGCGCGATCACCCTGGTGCCCGCGATCGTGCTGCTCGCGCTGAACATCGACGCGACGATGCTGCTCGTCGTCAGCCAGGTGGTGCTGAGCTTCGGCATCGCCTTCGCGATCGTGCCCCTGGTGGTCTACACCTCGCGACGGAGCGTGATGGGGGCCGACGTGAACGCCGCGACCACCCGCGTGGTGGCGTGGGTGATCGCGGCGGTCATCGTGGCGCTCAACGTCGCGCTGGTCGTGCTCACCCTGACCGGCTGAGTCGCAGCCGGTCAGGGTGACGGGCGGTCGTCACTCGACGACCTGGACGTCCTTCCAGAACGCGACGTAGCCCGAGTAGTCCTTGCCGACGCGGTCGAACGACGACGGGATCGGCGTCGGGTACGACCACGCGCGGTCCTGCAGCGCCTGTCCGTCGACGTTCACCGTGAAGTACTGGGTGTCGCCCTTCCACGGGCAGTGGTACTGGGTGGGGCTCTCGGTGAAGAGCTCGGTCTTCACGCTCGACGGCGGGAAGTACCAGTTGCCCTCGATCTTGATGAGGTCCTCTTCGGGGGCCTCCGCGATCACCGTGTCGCCGACGACTGCCTTCATGGCGTTGCTCCTTCGCTCGCTGGTTCCGTGACGGGGCGAACGCTACGCGCGCTCCCCCGATTCCCGCAGGACGGTCAGGTCCGGGCCCGCGGCGAGCGCCGCGTGCACGTCGTCACGGCTCAGGACCGCGGCTCCCTCGGACGCGCTGACCAGGTGCTTCACGGCACGGCGCAGCCCCGAGTACGCCGCGCAGGCCGCAGCGGCCTCGGGTGACGTGTGGTCGATGCCGACCTCGGTGAGCGCGTCGACGACGGCTCCGGCGGCGAGCAGGTCCTCGACGGCGAAGTCGGGTGCGTCGGCCACGTCGACGGACTCCCCCGCCGCCTCGGCCGCGTCGTCGAGGACTGCGGAGTGGTGCAGCCCGGCGGCCACGATCGCGACGACGCACCGGTCACCGCGTGCCGCCTGGAGGCCCGTCACCCGTTCCGCGACCGCCGCCGCGTTGCCGAGGTGGCCGAGCACGACCTCCGGACCCTGCGGCAGCTGGGCGGTGACGTTCCGCAGGGCGCGCCGCTGTGCTGCGGCGTCGGGGGTCGGCGGAAGGGCGTCGACCCAGACGAGCAGGTGGGTGCCGTGGGCGATCCGTGCCGCACCTCCGGGACCCCACGCGAACCGGACCTGGTACTTCTCCTGGGTGCGTTCTGCCACGTCCGTCACGATAGCCGCCCGGGCGATGCTGTCCCTCTCCACAGGGTCGCTGTCCGACCGGGTTCCACCAGGGTCGGCGACCCTAGGATGCATGGTCATGGAGATCGCCCCCGTACCCACCCTGACCGGCGACCGTGTGACGCTCGAGCCCCTCGGGCAGGAGCACGCGGAAGACCTGCGGGCGGCGGTCGCGGACGGCGATCTGTGGCGCACCTGGTACACCTCGGTGCCCGCCCCGGCACAGGTCGACGCCGAGATCGACCGGCGCCTCGCCGAGCACGAGGCCGGCCGTATGGTGCCCTTCGCCGTGCGGGACCGCCCGACCGGCCGGGTGGTGGGTGCGACGACCTTCATGAACATCGACCCGGGCAACCGTCACGTCGAGATCGGCAGCACGTTCCTGGCCCGGTCCGCGCAGCGCTCGGGGATCAACACCGAGTCGAAGCTGCTCATGCTGTCGCACGCGTTCGAGGCCTGGCAGTGCATCGCGGTCGAGTTCCGCACCCACTGGCACAACCTGCAGTCCCGGGCGGCCATCGCGGGCCTCGGCGCCAAGCAGGACGGCGTCCTCCGGAACCACGCGATCGGCCGTGACGGCACCCTGCGCGACACCGTGGTGTTCTCCGTCATCGCGTCGGAGTGGCCGGCCGTCCGGCTCGGACTGGCCGAGCGGCTCCGGCGGCACGACCGCGCCGAGGGGTCCCGCCGCCGGTCGGCCCGGCACGCCTGAGTCGTCCCCGCTACGTCGTCTCGGGATGCCACGGCGCGCCGTCCAGCCCGCGGGCGTAGCGTCACCGCCATGCACGTCGGCCTCCGGATCGTCCTCGACGCGCCGGTCGAGGCCGTGCGCGATGCCCTGCTGTCCCCGTCCGTGATGGTGGCGGTGACGAAGCCGTTCCTGGCGTACCGCTCGCGCGATCCCCAGGGGTTCCCGGAGCGCTGGGAGCCGGGACACCCGCACCCGATCACCGCGGACGCCTTCGGACTGGTGCCGAGCGGCGACACGCTCGTCGACCTCGACCTGTACGAGGTCCAGGGAGTCCCCGTGCAGCGCGACAACGGCGGCGGCACGTCCGGGTTGTTCGGGCGGATGACGATGTCGCACCGGATGGCCGTCGTCCCCGCACCGGGTGGCCGGACCCTGCTGCTCGACCGCCTGACCTACCGGATGCGACCGGCCGTCCTCGGGCTCGCCCTGTGGCCCGGCATGTGGGTCATCTGGCAGTGGCGGGCGTTCCGGATGCGCGCCCTCGCGCCCACCTGGCGGACCGACGGCGAGTGACGCGACGCGGGTCGGGCCTCCCGTCCACCGCGGAGCGGGCGTAGCCTCGACCACGTGAGCCAGACGCGCCCCCAGGAGCCGACGACCGACGACCGCGTGCGCAGCACGCTGGCGACGACGGATTGGCGGCGGATGACGTTCGACCTGTACCGCCGTGTCCGCGCCACCCCGGACCCCCAGACGGCGCACGCGCTCTGGCGCGAGACCCGTGACGCGATGTTCGCGGAGCACCCGGCGTCGCCGCTGCTCGACGAGGACGCCCGCGACTTCGAGTCCCTGCCGGTGCCGGACTACGACCCGGCGTGGCGGTTCCAGGTCCGCATCGAGGCCACGGAGCCTGCCGAGTTCGACTTCGAGACCGGCACCGACGGTGTCGTCCACTTCGACCGGCTCGGACTCGTGCGGGTCCCCGGTGTCGGCACCCTCGACGTCTGGAAGCACGGTGGCTACGCGGGCGGGGTGTTCGTCCCGGTCAAGGACGCCAGCGCCGGCAAGGCCCGCGGCACCTACGGCGGCGGGCGCTACCTGCTCGACACCATCAAGGGCTCGGACCTGGGCGGCGACGACCTCGGGTCGCTCGTGCTCGACTTCAACTTCGCCTACAACCCGTCGTGCGCGTACGACCCGGCGTGGGCGTGCCCGCTCGCGCCTCCGGGCAACACCGTGCCGGTCCCGATCCCCGTCGGCGAGCAGTACGACTTCTAGGGTGGAACGCATGACAGGACTCGTCGCCCTCGACGTCGGTGGCCGCGTGCCGCCGTTCGAGCAGGTCCGATCGCAGATCGCCGCACAGATCACCGCCGGGTACCTGGTGGACGGCGAACGGCTGCCGAGCGTCCGTGGGCTGGCGGACGAGCTCGGGCTCGCCGCGGGCACCGTCGCGAAGGCCTACCAGCTGCTCGAGGAGGCCGGGCTCGTGCACACCGCGCGGGGCGCCGGTACCCGGGTGGTGCGGCCGGCGGCGGTGCCGGACGCCGTGGCCGAGGCCGCTCGTACCCTGGCCGCCGCGGCGCGCTCGGCAGGGCTGTCGGCGGACCAGGCGGCCAGCGCGTTGCGCGAGGCCTGGCCGGCGTAGCGAGCGCGGGTGGTGCGAGCGCTCAGCAGTGCTCGTACACGTACGCGTCGTCCTTCGGGGTCACCAGGTCGCGGTCGCGCAGGATCGTCATGGCCGGACGGCTCTTCAGCCCGCACACCGACCCCCACGAGCGCTCCAGGGTGTCCGAGTACTCCACGTCGATGACCCGCCCGCCGTAGGCCTTCGTGTACGCGGCGCACTCCCGGTACTGCACGCACTCCTCGGCGACGACGAAGTCGAACCCGGTCTGCTTCCGGCCGGACGCCCCGAGCTGCGGCGTGTTCTTCTGCCCGACGGCCAAGCCGTGCCGGTGCCCCTTGGCGACGAGCGACTTCGCGAGCGCCAGGTTGCCGGCACGGGTGAGCCGCTTGCCGCTCCGAGTCCACGAGTCGAGGTTGTCGAACTCCACCGCGTCGAACCCGCGGTCACCGCAGCGGGCGACGGTCTTCGCGAGCACCTTCGTGATCAGGGCACGCTTGGCCGCGGTCCGGGTGTCGAGGAGCATCTCGTCCGGCCACCCCGGGTCGGAGACCGGCTTGCCCGCGCGGTCGCGGAGGATCGCCGACGGGTACGACTTCTTCCACGTGCGGGCGGCCTCGGGCTGCGTCTGGAACCCGTTGACGTAGCAGATGTTGTACTTGCCCTTCGCGGGGCGGTCGGTGCTGTCGCGCTCGACGATCGTCACGCCGGAGGGTGGGGTGTACCCGCCGCCGAGCTGGTAGTCCACGCGACCCGAGGTCGGCAGGTTGCGGTAGCTCGCGGCCGCGCTGGTCGTGGCGGCCTCGGCGCAGCCGGCCGTGCCGAGGACGGCCACCAGGGCCATCGCGGTGGTCAACAGGACGGTTCGCATGCGCACCCCGGAATCCTCGCACGCGCAGGGCGAACGAGCCCGCCCTCGCTGTTCCGGGGATGTGCACGCTATGCTGGTCGTACTCGAGGCGCCGATCGCCTCGTGCGTCGTACGGACGCCCCGAACTCCCGACCACCTGTCTCCGGACTCTGGTCGATGATCGAGCACCTCACGAAGGTGCCCAGGCTTCTCTGCTGCGGCGACTGCGCCAGCCACATCCGTTGGCGCGCATCCCGCCCGCGCGCTGCCTCAGAGCGCGCCCACAGCCGGACTGCTCCGGCTCGAAAGGTCACCATGACCACCGAAGACATCCGTTTCTCCGACCTCGGCGTCCCCGCGCCGATGGTCTCCGTCCTCGCCGACCAGGGCAAGGACATGGCGTTCCCCATCCAGGCGGACACCCTCCCGGACTCCCTGCAGGGCAAGGACGTCCTCGGCCGTGGCCGCACCGGCTCCGGCAAGACCATCGCGTTCGCGATCCCGCTCGTCGCCCGCCTCGCCGCCAGCGGCCGCAAGCGCCGAGCCGGCCGCCCCCGCGCCCTGGTGCTCGCACCGACGCGTGAGCTCGCGACGCAGATCGACGTCGCCCTCGCCCCGCTCGCCAAGGCCATGGGCCTCAACACCACGACCATCTTCGGTGGCGTCGGTCAGGGTCGTCAGGTCGACGCCCTGCGCGGCGGCGTCGACGTCGTGGTCGCCTGCCCGGGTCGCCTCGCCGACCTCATGCAGCAGGGTCACGTGAACCTGGGCGACATCGAGGTCACCGTCCTCGACGAGGCCGACCACATGGCCGACATGGGCTTCCTGCCCGGCGTCACCAAGATCATGCAGGCGACGCCGGAGAACGGGCAGCGACTGCTGTTCTCCGCCACGCTCGACAACGGCGTGGACAAGCTCGTCAAGAAGTTCCTGCACAACCCGGTGATGCACTCCGTCGACGAGGCGAACAGCCCCGTCGAGGCGATGACCCACCACCTGTTCGAGGTCGCCGACGCCGACGCGAAGAAGCACCTCGTGAGCGCTCTCGCCTCGGGCAACGGTCGCCGCATCCTCTTCATGCGCACGAAGCACCACGCCAAGCGCCTCGCCAAGCAGCTCAGCAGCCAGGGGATCCCGGCCGTCGACCTGCAGGGCAACCTGTCGCAGGGCGCCCGTGAGCGCAACCTCGCGAAGTTCTCCTCCGGTGAGGCCCTCGTGCTCGTCGCCACCGACGTCGCCGCCCGCGGCGTGCACGTCGACAACGTCGAGCTCGTCGTGCACGTCGACCCGCCCACCGAGCACAAGGCGTACCTGCACCGCTCGGGCCGCACGGCGCGTGCCGGTTCGTCCGGTGACGTCGTCACGGTGACGATGCCCGCCGAGCGTCGCGACGTCGCGCAGATGATGCGTGCAGCCGCGATCAAGGTCACGCCGCAGCACGTCACCTCGACCTCTGCCGCCGTCACCGCGCTCGTCGGCGAAGTCGCCCCGATCCGCCACGTGGCCGAGGAGCAGCCCACCCAGCAGCGTCAGCCCAAGCAGCGCTCGGCCGAGTCCGCCGGTGACGGCGGCGGTCGTCGCCGTGGTCGCGGCGGTCGGTCTGGAGGCGCGGCGCAGCCCGCGCGCTCCGGTTCGGCTGGCGAGTCCGCCGGTTCGGCCGGGGGCCGTCAGGGCGGTCCGGCTCGTGGCGCACGTTCCGAGGGTGCCGGGCGCTCCGGTGCCGCGGCCGCCGGTTCGACCGGTGGTCGCCGCAGCGGCGGCAACCGTCGCTCGGGCAGCAGCGACGTCGTGCGCGGCGGCTCGTCGGCCGTCTGGTCGTCCGAGGGCGGCTACGCCGCGGGTCGGTCCGGCAACGAGTCGGGCGGCAACCGTCGTGGTGGCTCGCGCCGCGCCTCCCGTCCGGCCGGCGCTGCCGACCGCCACTGACCTGCGCGCTTGACCCCCGCGGTCTGAGCCCGTCGGCCTGAGCACGTCGATGCCCGCAAGACACCGGTGTTCACGTTTCGAACCCCCGCATCCCGGGGTGTGATCCGTGAACACCGGTGTTCTGCGTCCGGGCTCGGGCGAACCTTGGCGGCGGCTGGGGGTGGGGTACTCCACCGGGCGTACGGTCTGCTTCACCGGATGCCGCGCAAGCGGCTGACGGGGAACACGTCCGCTTCTGGAAGGAGTGCCTATGGCTGGCATCGATGACATCAAGAACGCCGCTGAGAAGGCGGCAGGCAAGGTCAAGGAAGCTGCCGGCAACGCGACCGGTAACGACCGCCTGAAGGCCGAAGGCCAGACCGACCAGGGCAAGGCCTCGGCGAAGCAGGGCGTCACCGACGTCAAGGACGCCGCGCACGGCGTCGCCGACAGCTTCAAGGACGACAAGCACTGAAGCCGGTTCGCGACCGCGCTGCGAAGCCCCCGGATCCGATCGGATCCGGGGGCTTCGTCGTGCGCGGGCTGCGTCGTGCGCGGGGCGTGGACGCCCCGGTCGGGCTAGTGCAGGGCGCCGACCGATGCCAGACCAGCCCGCAGCAGTGCGCCGCGGCCGCCTTCCATCTCGTCGGCGACCGCGTCGGACGCGGCTTCCATCGGGGTCATCCACGTGAGCTCGAGGGCGTCCTGCCGGGGCTCGCACGTCCCCGTGACGGGGACGACGTACGCCAGCGAGATCGCGTGCTGCCGCTCGTCGGTGTACACCGAGGCGCCAGGCAGCGGGAAGTACTCGGCCACGGTGAACGGCGTCGGGCTCGAGGGCAGCTGCGGGAACGCCATCGGCCCGAGGTCCTTCTCCAGGTGCCGGAACAGCGCGGTGCGGATCGACTCACCGAACATCACGCGGCCGGACACCAGGGTGCGGGCGATCGAACCGCTCGGGGAGACCCGCAGCAGCACGCCGACCTCGGTCACGACGCCGAGGCCGTCGGTGCGGACGGGGACCGCCTCGACGTAGCAGATCGGCAGACGACGACGGACGTTCGCGAGCTCCTCGTCGGACAGCCAGCCGGAGTCGGGATCGGGGGTGCGCAGCGAGGACATGCACCGTGTCTACCAGGGACGGCGGCGAGTTCGGCGGAAGGCGCGGGAGTTGGGGATGGTTAGCGTTGTCCACATGATCGATGCGGACCTGGTGCAGTGGACCCGGAGTACCTCGGACCGGCGGGGCACGCCCCTGCTCGTGGCGATGCACGGGGTCGGGTCGAACGAGCACGACCTGCTCGGCCTCGCCCCCGCGCTGCCGCCCGCGTGGACGGTCGCGTCGCTCCGCGCGCCGATGCCGTGGGGGCCCGGCTTCAGCTGGTACCCGCTCGGCACGCCCGGCTCCCCAGCGCCCGAGGCGGTGGACGCCGCGACCGCCGAGGTGCTCGACTGGATCGACTCCGTCGCCGCCGACCACCCGCGGATCGGGCTGCTCGGGTTCTCGCAGGGCGGCTCGATGGCGCTCCAGCTCCTGCGCGCCCGGCCCGCGGCGTTCGCGTTCGCGGTGTCGCTGTCGGGGTTCGTCGTGCCCGGCGTCACGGACTCCCGCGACGGGGCCGTGTCGGCCGTGCGGCCGCGGGTGTTCCTCGGGCACGGCGACCTCGACCCGGTGATCCCGCCCGAGGCCACCGCCCGGACGCAGGCGTGGGCCGCAGCGCACACCGACGTGACCGACCGCACCTACGCGGGCCTGCCGCACGCTGTGTCGACGGCGGAGCTGGCGGACGTGGCGGCCTTCATCGACGCGGGGTAGCGCTGCGGAGCGCGTTTCGTGAGCACGAATGGTCGGGTCCGACGTGCGGACCCGACCATTCGTGCTCACGATGTGCGGACGGACTGGAGGCCCGGTGCCAGCTGGCACCGGGCCTCCTGTCCGTCAGTCGGCGAGGATCTGGAGCAGGTCCTTGCGGAGCTGGTCCACCTTGGCCGTGGCGGCCTTGGCCTGTTCCTCGGTCGCGGTGCTGCGGTACATCTGCAGGACGCCCATGGTCTTCCGGAGCGCCTCGAAGAACTCGCGCTGGGCGTCCGGGATGCCCGGGGCCCCGTCGAGTGCCGCGGCGATCTCGTCGGCCTTGGACTCGGTCTCGGCCTTGCCGGCGTCGGTGAGCTCGAAGAGCGTCTTGCGGCCGTCGCCCGACGAGACCACGAGGTCTTCGTCGACGAGCTGCTGGAGCGTCGGGTAGACCGAGCCGGGGCTCGGCTTCCAGGCGCCGCCGGTGCGCTCGGCGATGGTCTTGATCACGGCGTACCCGTTCTGCGGACCCTCGGCCAGCAGACCGAGGATCGCGAGACGGACGTCACCGCGGCGACGGCGTTCGCGGCCGAAACCGGGCCCGCCGAAACCGGGGCCGAAGCCCATGCCCGGGCCGAAGCCGGGGCCGAACCCGCGGCCACCGAAGCCGCGGCCGCCGTGGTCGTGGTCACCGCGGTCACGGCCGGGGAAGCCGGCGCCGTGGTGCTGCCGCGCGCCGCCGAAGCGGGGGCCGCGCGGGCCGAACCCGCGCTGGTCGCGGGGGGACGTGTTGCTGTTGTCGTCATACGAGGGGCGCATGAGGAGTCCTTTCGTCGTGCTGAGTCGGCTCGCGATCGGTCTGACCTGATCGTCTTCGTCGTATCGCGATGTGTTTACGATAGATCGGTAACTATCGCTCTGTCAAGGGGTACGTGCGCTCGGCCTGCTGTCGGTGGTGGCGGGCAGGATGAGACGGACCATGACGGACGTCTTCGAGCGCTTCTCCCCCGCGACCACCGAGTGGTTCCGCGGCGCCTTCGACGCACCGACGCCCGCGCAGGCCGGGGCGTGGGACGCCATCTCGACCGGGCAGCACGCACTCGTGATCGCCCCGACCGGCTCCGGCAAGACCCTGGCGTCGTTCCTGTGGTCGATCGACCGGCTCATCAGCGCGACGGACCGCCCACCGGCGAAGCAGCGCACGCGGGTGCTCTACGTCTCGCCGCTCAAGGCCCTCGGCGTCGACGTCGAGCGCAACCTCCGGAGCCCGCTCGTCGGCATCACCCAGACCGCTCGGCGCCTCGGCACCGAACCACCGGACGTCACGGTCGGGGTGCGCAGCGGTGACACCCCGTCGTCCGACCGCCAGAAGCTCCTGCGCCAGCCGCCGGACATCCTCATCACCACGCCCGAGTCGCTCTACCTGATGCTCACCTCGCAGGCGCGCGAGACCCTGGTGAACGTCGACACCGTCATCGTGGACGAGGTCCACGCGGTCGCCTCGACCAAGCGCGGCGCACACCTGGCCGTGTCGCTCGAGCGCCTCGACGACCTGCTCGACAAGCCCGTGCAGCGCATCGGGCTGTCCGCGACCGTCCGCCCACCGGAAGAGGTCGCCCGGTTCCTCGGCGGCCGTGCACCGGTGACGATCATCGCGCCGCCCGCGCAGAAGACCTTCGACCTGCGGGTCGTCGTGCCCGTCGACGACATGACCGAGCTCGGGGCGCCGCCGGTGGGTGCGGACGCGTCCGAGTCGCCGACGAACGGGTCGATCTGGCCGCACGTCGAAGAACGTGTCGTCGACCTGATCGAGGAACACCGCTCGACCATCGTGTTCGCGAACTCGCGGCGGCTGGCCGAACGGCTGACTGCTCGACTGAACGAGATCCACGAGGAACGCGTGCTCGCCGCCGCCGGCGACGGCGTGCTGGTGCCGGCGGGGGCGTCCCCGGACGACGACGGCCTGCCCGTGGCGCAGGGCCGACCGCAGTCACCGGCCCGCACCTCGGCGCACGCCGTCGCCCCCCAGGGGGCCAAGCGCCCGCCGGCGCAGCTGATCGGCGGGTCCGGGCAGACGGGCGGCGGGGGCTCGGACGCCTCGGTCCCGGTGCTCGCCCGCGCACACCACGGCTCGGTGTCGAAGGACCAGCGCGCGATCATCGAGGACGACCTGAAGTCCGGCCGGCTGCGGTGCGTCGTCGCGACGAGTTCACTCGAGCTCGGCATCGACATGGGCGAGGTCGACCTGGTCGTCCAGGTCGAAGCGCCGCCGTCCGTCGCGAGCGGCCTGCAGCGCGTCGGTCGTGCCGGACACCAGGTGGGCGAGATCTCCCGCGGCGTGCTGTTCCCGAAGCACCGGGCCGACCTGGTCAACAGCGCAGTCACGGTCGAGCGGATGGTCACGGGCCAGATCGAGTCGATCTCGGTGCCGGCGAACCCGCTCGACGTCCTGGCGCAGCACACCGTGGCCGCCGGGGCGATCGACACCCTCGACGTCGAGCACTGGTTCGAGCTCGTGCGGCGGAGCGCCCCGTTCAGCGGCCTGCCCCGATCGGCGTTCGAGGCGACGCTCGACCTGGTCACGGGCCGGTACCCGAGCGACGAGTTCGCCGAACTCCGGCCACGGCTGGTCTGGGACCGCGTGCACGGCACCCTGACCGGGCGCCCCGGTGCGCAGCGACTCGCGGTGACGAGCGGCGGGACGATCCCCGACCGCGGCATGTTCGGCGTCTTCATGGTCGGCGAGAAGGCGTCCCGTGTCGGCGAGCTCGACGAGGAGATGGTCTACGAGTCGCGCGTGGGCGACGTCTTCGCCCTCGGTGCGACGAGCTGGCGGATCGAGGAGATCACCCACGACCGCGTCGTCGTGAGCCCGGCGTTCGGGCAGCCCGGACGCGTGCCGTTCTGGAAGGGCGACGGCATCGGCAGGCCCGCCGAACTCGGCCGTGCCACCGGTGCGTTCGTGCGCGAGGTCGAGGGCGCGTCGGACGACGACGCCCGCGCCCGCGTCGCCGCCGGTGGACTGGACGAGCGTGCGATCACCAACCTGCTGACCTTCCTGCGCGACCAGCGCGCGGCCACCGGTCACGTGCCGAACGACACCACGCTCGTCATCGAGCGGTTCCGCGACGAGCTCGGGGACTGGCGGCTCATCCTGCACTCGCCCTACGGCATGCAGGTGCACGCGCCGTGGGCCCTGGCCGTCGCCGCACGGCTGCGCGAACGGCACGGCATCGACGGTGACGCGATGGCGGCCGACGACGGCATCGTCGTCCGCATCCCGGAGACCGACGCCGAGCCGCCGGGTGCCGACCTGTTCGTGTTCGAGCGCGACGACCTCGAGGCCCTGGTCACCGACGAGGTCGGCGGCTCGGCACTGTTCGCCGCGCGGTTCCGTGAATGTGCGGCGCGCGCCCTGCTGCTGCCCCGACGGAACCCCGGGCAGCGGTCGCCGCTCTGGCAGCAGCGGCAGCGGGCCTCGCAGCTGCTCGAGGTCGCGCAGAAGTACCCGACGTTCCCGATCGTGCTCGAGACCGTGCGCGAGGTGCTGCAGGACGTCTACGACGTGCCCGCGCTGCTCGGGATCGCCGACGACATCGCCGGACGCCGGATCCGCCTGGTCGAGACGGAGACCGAGCAGCCGTCGCCGTTCGCCCGCTCGATCCTGTTCGGGTACGTCGCGGCCTTCATGTACGAGGGGGACACCCCGCTCGCCGAACGCCGGGCAGCGGCCCTGTCGCTCGACTCGACCCTGCTCGGCGAGCTGCTCGGCCGTGCGGAGCTGCGCGAGCTGCTCGACCCGGCGGTCATCACCTCGGTGGAGCGCGACCTGCAGCGGCTGTCGCCGGACCGCCGTGCCCGTGACGCCGAGGGGCTCGTGGACGTGCTGCGGCTCGTCGGCGCGCTCGACCTCGACGAAGCGGTCGACCGGAGCTGGCTCGCCGACACCGCTGACCGTCCAGTGGCCACCGCCGAACTGCGCAGCACGCTCCAGGTGTTGGAGCGGGACCGCCGAGTGCTGTCGTTCTCGCACGCCGGGGCGACGCGCTGGGCCGTGATCGAGGACGCCGCCCGCCTGCGCGACGCCCTCGGGGTGCCGCTGCCGATCGGTGTGCCGACGGCGTTCATCGAGCCCGTGGCCGATCCCCTCGGTGACCTGATCGGCCGCTACGCCCGGTCGCACGGGCCGTTCTCCGCGCAGGAGGCCGCCGGTCGCCTCGGGCTGGGCATCGCCGTCGTGCAGGACACCCTGCGCCGACTCGTCGCCGACCGCCGGGTGGTGGAGGGCGAGTTCAGACCCGACCGCCAGGGTGCCGAGTGGTGTGACGCCGAGGTCCTGCGACGGATCCGCACGAAGTCCCTCGCAGCGCTGCGGCACGAGGTCGAACCGGTCTCGCCGGACACCCTCGCCCGGTTCCTGCCCGCGTGGCAGCACGTGCAGACCCCGGGGACCCGCGGCGGGCTCCGCGGCGTCGACGGCGTCCTGCAGGTGATCGACCAGCTCGCCGGGGTCGCCCTGCCCGCCAGCGCTTGGGAGACCCTGGTGCTGCCGTCCCGTGTCACCGACTACTCGACGAGCATGCTCGACGAACTCACCGCCACCGGCGAGGTCCTGTGGTCCGGCGGGGGCACCCTGCCGGGCAACGACGGCTGGGTGCGCCTGCACCTGGCCGACACCGCGGCGACGACGCTCGCCGAGCCCTCCGGGGACGAGACGACCGAGCTGCAGCGGGACGTGCTCGGCGCCCTGGCCGGCGGCGGCGCGTACTTCTTCCGGCAGCTCGGCCAGGCCGTGGGCAGCAGTGACGACCAGGCGCTCACCACGGCGCTCTGGGACCTGGTCTGGGCCGGGCAGATCACGAACGACACCTTCGCCCCGCTGCGCTCGATGCTCGGCGGCAAGGCGAAGAGCTCGAGTGCTCCGCGGGCTCGGGCCTACCGCGGCCGTCGGCGTCCGACGATGCCGACGCAGTCCGGACCGCCGTCCGTCGGGGGTCGCTGGTCGCTCCTGCCGCTGGCCGAGTCCGACTCGACCGTGCGGGCCGCGGCGACCGCCGAACAGCTGCTCGAACGCTACGGCGTCGTCACCCGCGGTGCCGTGCAGGTCGAAGGTGTCCGCGGCGGCTTCGCCGGGGTGTACCGGGTGCTCTCGCGGTTCGAGGAGTCCGGCCGGGCTCGTCGCGGGTACTTCGTCGAGGGGCTCGGCGCGGCTCAGTTCGCCACCGGCCCGACCGTCGACCGGCTGCGGACCTACGCCCGCGAACTCGGCGACGACGAGCGGGACGACCCGGACCGCAAGCGTGAGGCGCTCACACTCGCCGCGACCGACCCGGCGAACCCGTTCGGGGCCTCGTTGCCGTGGCCGACGGGCGACGCCGACCCCGGTCTCGTGGCCGACGACGGCGGAGCCGCCCCGCCTGAGACCGCGGTCGGCAGCGGCGCGAAGACCGCTCGGGGCCACCGGCCCGGGCGCAAGGCGGGTGCCCTCGTCACGACCGTCGACGGCAAGCTCACCGTGTACGTGGAGCGCGGCGGCAAGTCGGTGCTGACCTTCACCGACGACGCCGCCGACCTCGCTGCCGCGGCGGCCTCGATCGCCGGCATCGTCCGGACCGGGCTGCGGAAGCTCTCGGTCGAGCGGGTCGACGGGGACTTCGTGCTGGAGACGCCGCTCGGCGGCGCGCTCCGGGCCGCGGGGTTCACGGCGACCCCGCAGGGGCTGCGGCTCCGTGTGTGAGGCGAGCCGCGCCTCCCGGCAGTGCAGCGACCACGTGCCGGAGGTGACCCGTGCCTGAAGGCGACACCGTCTACCGGGCTGCCCGCCGCCTGCACAACGCGCTGGCGGGCAAGGTCCTGACGAAGAGCGACTTCCGGGTCCCCGCGTTCGCGACGCTCGACCTGGTCGGCCGCACCGTCGACGAGGTCGTCCCCCGCGGCAAGCACCTGCTGCACCGCATCGGCGACCTGACCGTGCACTCGCACCTGAAGATGGAGGGCCGGTGGGACGTCTACGCGCCCGGTGACCGCTGGCGACGCCCCGCGCACCAGGCCAGGGCGATCCTGGACGCCGAGGGGGTCTCCACCGTCGGCTTCGCCCTCGGGGTGCTCGAGGTCGTGCCGCGCGACCAGGAGTCCGAGGTCGTCGGACACCTGGGGCCGGACCTGCTCGGCCCCGACTGGGACGCCGACCTCGCGCTCGCCAACCTGACCGAGGACCCCGAACGCCCGGTCGGGCTGGCACTGCTCGACCAGCGGGTGCTCGCCGGGCTCGGCAACGTGTACCGGAACGAACTCTGCTTCCTGCGCGGCGTGCTGCCCACGCGTCCGGTCGGCCAGGTGCCGGACCCGGCGCGGACGATCACGCTCGCGAGCCGACTGATCCTGGCGAACCGCGACCGCAGCGCCCGCGTCACCACCGGCGTCGACCGCCCCGGGCGACGGTTCTGGGTCTACGGCCGTGCCGGCAAGCCGTGTCTGCGGTGCGGGACACCGATCCGGCACGGCGAACTCGGTGACTCGGAGCTCACCCTGCGCGACACGTACTGGTGTCCGCGCTGTCAGTCTTGACGCTGACGCGCGGGGTGCAGTCGCGACGACGCGGTCGCACGGACGGCGTCGGTGACCCGTTCGAGCAGGGGTGACGCCAGGTTCCAGCGCTGCCACCACAGCGCCACGTCGGCGTGCCGACCCGGGGCCAGCTCGACCAGGACGCCGCTGTCGATCGCCTCGAGGCACTGTGCCTCGGGCAGCAGCCCCCACCCGAACCCGAGCGTGACCGCACGGGCGAAGTCGGCGGAGGTCGGGACGAAGTGGCGCGGGCCACCGGGAGCGTGGCCGAGGACCTGCCGCAGGTACCCCTGCTGCAGGTCGTCGTCGCGGTCGTAGTCGACGAGCGGGACCTCGTCGAGCCGCCGGAGCATCCGCCGCTCGGTGCCGGTGTCACCGAGGTAGCGGGCGACGAACGCCGGGGACGCCACCGCCCGGTACCGGTCGATGCCGAGCGGCACCGACGAGCAGCCCTGCACCGGGTCTGCCTCGGCCGTCACGGCACCCATCACCGTGCCGGCGCGGAGCAGTTCGGCGGTGCGGTCCTGGTCCTCGCGGTGCAGGTCGAAGACCACCTCGGTGTCGGCCCGCACGAGGGCGAGGGCGTCGAGGAACCAGGTGCCGAGCGAGTCGGCGTTCACGGCCAGCGGGATCGACGGCACCACCGACGATCCACCGCCGAGGGCTCGGGAGGTCTCCTCGTCGAGCAGCCGGACCTGCCGTGCGTGCCGGAGCACGACTGCGCCGTCCGCGGTCGGGCGCACCGGGGTGGTGCGCTGGAGCAGGACCCGGCCGACCTGCTGCTCCATCGACTTGATCCGCTGCGAGACCGCCGACGGGGTGATCGCCAGCGCACGGGCCGCCGCGTCGAGCGTGCCGTGGTCGACGGCGGCGAGCAGCGTCTCGAGGTGCTCGCGCTGGAACCGGGTCATGCAGCTGAGCTTACGCCGCTGCAGGAAAGTGAGCTGTACTACACCGGAACCCGGCCCTAGCGTCAGATCGTGACCTCGCTCCTGCCCCTGCTCTCCGGCCTCGGCACCGGCCTCGCACTGATCGTCGCGATCGGTGTGCAGAACACGTACCTGCTCCGGCTCGCGGTCAGCGCAGGACTCCGGGTGGTGGCCGCGGCGGTCGTGGTGTGCGCGGTCTCGGATGCGCTGCTCATCGTCGCCGGGGTGCTCGGGGTCGGCGCCGTGGTCGAGCGGTTCCCCGTGGCGCTCCTGGTGATCCGGTTCATCGGTGCCGCGTTCCTGCTCACGTACGGGGTGCTCGCGGCGCGGCGTGCGCTGCGGCCCTCAGGGGACGCGATGCGGGTCGCCGACGAGGCGGCCGACGACGGTGTGGTGGGCGCCAGCACGGACGCGGGCGCGGGGGTGGACGCGACCACCGGCGCGACGGTGGCGGCGGGGCGGACGCGCACCGCGCCTCCCGGCCAGGTGGTGACCATGCGGACGGCCGTGCTGACCATGCTCGTCTTCACGTGGGCGAACCCGCACGTCTACCTGGACACGCTGGTGTTCCTCGGGTCGGTGGCGAACCAGCAGGGTGCGGACGACCGGTGGCTCTGGACGATCGGTGCCGTCGCGGCGAGCTGCCTGTGGTTCGGGGCCCTCGGGTTCGGCGGACGCCTGCTGCGGCCGCTGTTCGAGAAGCCGCTGACCTGGCGGGTGTTCGACGGGCTGGTCGCCGTCGTGATGCTCGCGTTCGGCGTGCTGCTGCTCGTCGGCGCGTAGCGGCGGCGGCGCGCTTGACGGGCGGTGGATGCAAAACACCGGTGTCCACGCGTCGCGCCGCGGTCTGCGGGTGTGCAACCTGCGAACACCGGTGTTTTGCGGGCCAGGCCGACCCGAGGAGCCGCCCTACTGCATGCGCTGGCCGACGCGGCTGTGCCGACGGCTGTAGCCGAAGTAGATGACGAAGCCGATGGCCAGCCAGACGACGAACCGGAGCCAGGTCTCGACCTCGAGGTTCAGCATCAGCCAGAAGCACAGCACCGCCGAGATGATTGGCAGCACGGGCGACCACGGCACCCGGAAGGCCCGCGGGGCGTCGGGGCGCGAACGACGCAGCACGACGATGCCGATCGACACCAGGACGAACGCGGACAGCGTGCCGATGTTGATCATGCCCTCGAGCTTGTCGACCGCGGTGAACCCGGCCAGCAGCGCCACGACGACACCGGCGACGACCTGCACGCGCACCGGGGTCTGCGTCTTCGGGTTGGTCTTCGAGAACCAGCGGGGCAGCAGGCCGTCGCGGCTCATCGAGAAGACGATGCGGGACAGCCCGAGCAGCAGCACCATGACGACGGTGGTCAGACCGATCAGCGAACCGATGGCGATGATGCCGGCGGCCCACGGCAGCCCGACGATGTTGAACGCCGACGCCAGGGACGGTGTGTCCTCCTCGGCCAGGCGCTGGTACGAGACCATGCCGGTGATGACGATGCTGACGCCGACGTAGAGCAGGGTCACGATGCCGAGGCCGATGAAGATGCCACGGGGCAGCGTCTTCTGCGGGTTCTCGGTCTCCTCGGCACTGGTGGCGACGACGTCGAACCCGATGAAGGCGAAGAACACCAGGGACGCCGCGGCGAGCAGGCCGAAGACGCCGTACTGAGCGGGCTCCGCACCGGTGAACCACGACACGAGCGACTGCGTCCAGACGCTGCCCTCGGCACCCTTGGCGGGCTCGGCCGGCGGGATGAACGGCGTGAAGTTCGCGGCCTTGACGAAGAACGCACCGGCGACGATGACGAACACGACGATGGCGACCTTGATGACCGTGATGACCGCCGACACCCGCGACGACAGGCGGGTGCCGAAGGCGAGGAGCACCGTGAAGATCCCGACGATGAGCACCGGCCCCCAGGTGAACGGGATCGGACCGAGCTGGATCGTGCTCGGCAGGTCGACGCCGAACACCTTGAACGCTTCGCTGAGGTAGATGCCCCAGTACTTCGCGATCACGGCGCTGGCGGTGAGGGTCTCGAGGATGAGGTCCCAGCCCACGATCCAGGCGAGCAGCTCACCCATCGTGGCGTAGGTGAACGTGTACGCGGAGCCGGCGACGGGGATCGTCGAGGCGAACTCGGCGTAGCACATGATCGCCAGGCCGCAGGTGACGGCGGCGAGCAGGAAGGAGATGATGACGCCGGGCCCGGCGAAGTTCGCGGCGGCGTTCGCGCCGACCGAGAAGATGCCGGCGCCGACGGCGACCGCGATCCCCATCGCGGCGATGTCGAACGTCTTCAGGGAGCGTTTCAGGGACCTGCCCTGCTCCTCGGAGTCGGCCAGGGAGGCCTCGATCGACTTGATGCGGAGCTTCGTTGCCATGGGGTGGATCCCGTCATCGGCTGGCGGCGGACCTCGGAAGGGTACTGGTGTACCACTGTGTCACGCAAAGCGTCCGCCCGGACGGTGGTCCGGTCCGGCGACGGCCGGGAGGCGCGGTGGCGGTCCGGCACGCACCGCTCAGCCGGCGGACGGGGTGCGTCCCAGGCCGCGCTCGCGTCAGCGGCCGGCGCGCCAGTCCGCCAGGAACCGGGCTCCGGCCTCGTCGTGGATCACACCGTCGGGCGCGGTGAGCACCGGGTACGGCGTGGCCGGCACTCCGTCGGCGGGACGGACGTCGACGTGGGCGACCTCATGGCCGTGGGCGTGCAGCCAGTCCGCCATGGCGTAGTCGCTCCGGGAGTCCCCCACGGTGCGCCAGGTGACCGGGAGCTCGCCGTCCTGCCCGAGGAGCTCGAGCGAGCGCTCCGCCCCCAGGTCCTTGCCGCTGCGGTCGGACTCGACGTCGGTCGAGATGATCGTGGGGTCGATGCGCCACTGCACGGCGCCGTCGGCATCGGGCCGGACGTCGTCGAGGCGGCGGACACCGAGCCCGCGACGCTCGAGCGCGGCCATGGCCTTCGCGTCGAACTCCGGCTGGCGGGCCAGGTAGGTGGCGTTCGGCACCTCGACGCGCTGCTCGATCGACACCATGGCGCGCTTCGTCTCGTCGAAGAACACCAGGTCGGCGTACTCGTCGCGGACCAGCTCGCGCATCTCGTCGGCGTAGTCCCGCGGCAGGGCGAGGTCCTCGGCGACCGTCAGTTCGCCCATGCCGCCGTCGTACTGCGGGCCGATCGAGCACCACACGGCACCCTTCTCGCAGACGGCGTGGACGCGGCCACCCTCGGCGAGGCCCCCGGCGAGCAGCGGACCGACGACCTCGGAGCGGATGAAGGCGTCGCTGCGGCCGGTGTTGAAGACGATCGGGATGCCCTCGGCGGCGAGCGCGACGAGGTCCGCGACGATGCTCGGGATCGCGACGGTGCGGGAGACCGGGCTGGCGATGGGCCCGTCGACGTCGAGCAGGAGACCGAGGCGGGGTGCGTTCACCCGCCCATCCTCTCGCAGTCAGCTGCTGGGCGAGACGATCCGGCTCCGGACGCGGTCGATCAGGGCTCCGAGGGCCGCGGGAGCGGGGACGTGTCCCTGCCCGGGCACCTCGGCGTACTCCGAACCGGGCACCGCGTCGACGAGGGCTCGGGCGGCTCGTCGCATCCACTCGAGCCCGTCGCCACCGGCGCCGACGAGCACCGGTACGCCGACCGCGGCGGCGACCCGCTCGGGCACGGCGAGGCCGTTGAGCACCCGGACCTCGCGGCTCAGCACGTGGGCGTCGACCACCAGGGAGCGCCAGAGCGACCCCTTGAGCCGCAGGGCCGTGACCTGGCCCATCGGGACCCCGAGCACCTGAGTCAGGAACCCGCGGACGGCCTGGGCTCGGCGGCCAGCGCCGACGTGTTCGTCGAGGAGGTCGGCGAACACGACGTCGTCGGCGTGCGGGTCGACCGAGGCGCGGTACGGCGGTTCCCACAGGACGGCGCCGTCGACGGGCAGTCCGGTGGCGAGCCCGTGCAGGACGACACCGGCGCCGACGCAGATGCCGACGGCGGTGGTCGGTGCGCCGATGCTCTCGACGACGGCACGCAGGTCGTCGACCTCGCGCTCGATGGCCCACGTCGCGGAGTCACCGCTGGCGCCACGGCCACGGCGGTCGTAGGTCACCACGCGGTGCGTCGAGCCGAGCTCGGCGACCACGCGGTCGAGGTACGGGGTCCCCCGGTGGTCGAAGGCACCGCCCACGACGACGACCGCCGGCCCGTCCCCTGCCTCGGAGACGGCGATGGTGGTGCCGTCGGAGGAGACGACCGTTCGGTCGACTGGAGGGAGCATGGGGTCCTTTGCGGGCTGTCGACGGCGATGCGTCGGGCCTCGGAGGGGACCGTGCGGATTACCGGTCCTCCGAGTGTCGCAGGCGTGGGAGCCCGTGTCTCCCCCCGCTTCCAGGGGCAGAACCCGGTCGCTCGACACCGTGGTGGTCGCCGTGCCATCCTGTTTGAGTACACCTGTACTCAAACGAACACCGCCACTGCAACGGGGAACCATGACACTCATCGCCATCGTCGCCTGCGAGATCGCCTTCTGGGTCGCAATCCTCGGCGGCCTGACCACCCGGTACCTGCTGCGACGGCCGCGCACGGGTGCGGCGATGCTCGTCGCGGCACCCGTGATCGACCTCGTGCTGCTCGCGGTCGTCGCGGTCGACCTGCTCGGTGGCGGAACCGCGTCGTGGCACCACGGACTCGCGGCGATCTACATCGGCTTCTCGGTCGCGTACGGGCACCGGATGATCGCGTGGGCGGACGTCCGGTTCACGCACCGGTTCGCCGGGGGTCCCGCACCGGAACGCCTGAGTGGACGGCGGTACACGGTCCGGTGCTGGGGCGACGTGCTGCGGACCGGGCTCGCCGTGCTGATCGCCGGCGGGATCATCGGTGCGCTCGTCCTCGTCGTCGGCGACCCGGAGCGCACGGACGAGCTGCAGGGCACGGTCGCACTGCTCGGGGTGATCCTGGGCATCGAACTGCTGTGGGCGATCAGTTACACGATCTGGCCGCGCCGAGTCACCACCGCAGCCGCGGACCCGGCCGGAGCATCGAGCCAGCCGTAGGCTGACCCGGTGCCCCGCCGTGTCGACCTCGAGGAACGGGGATCCCTGGTGGCCGCGGCCTGCCTGCGGATCCTGGAGCGGGACGGCCTGAGCGCACTGTCGGTGCGGAACGTCGCGGACGAGGCCGGCATCGCTCCGGCATCACTCCGCCGCGTGTTCCCCACGCAGGACGCCCTGCGCGAGCACTGCCTGACGATCATCGAGGAACGGGTCACCGCTCGGCTCGCCGCTCTGCGTTCGACGGGTCGTGCGCTCGCGCTGGACGTCCTCGCCCAGGTGCTGCCGCTCGATGCCGAGCGCACGACCGAGATCCTGGCGCAGGTACAGCTCGGCGTGCTCGCGCGCACCGACGAACACCTGGCTGCGAGTGCCCGACGCCTGAACGACGGGGTCCGCCGGGTGTGCACCCGGGCGCTGGATATCCTGCGCGAGGACGGCGGCTTCGGCGACGGTCGCGACCTGACCGACGAAACCGACCGGCTGCACGCGCTGATCGACGGGCTGGCGGTCGAGCACACGTGGGATCCCGCGGCACGGGCGCCCGAGCGGGTCCTGGCGCTCGTCGAGCTGCACGTGGACAGCCTGCGCGGCGCGATCGCCTGACGCCTCAGCGACCCCGGTAGACCTCGCGCCGGTGCCCGGCGCGCACGACGACGACCACGAGCCGCCCATCGTCGATCAGGTAGATCACGCGGTAGTCACCGACCCGGACACGCCATTCCGGGCTGTTGACGAGTCGACGAGCCGCGGGTGGACGTGGCTCGTCAGCCAGGATCGCGAGAACCCCTTCGACGAGTCGTCGGGCATGTGGCGGCAGTTTGCGGATGGCACGCCCCGCACTCGGCTCGAACTCGATGTCGTAGGTCATCCCAGACCGAGTTCGCGCCTGAGGTCCTCCCACTTGACGTTCTCGCCGCCGATGCGCTCGTTCTCGAGTCGGGCCTCTTCCACCGCCTTCAGGTCGTCCAGGTCCTCCGCCGCCTCGAGCAACCGGTCGAGGACGGCCGCGTCGACCACGGCTGCGACGCGCTTGTTGCGCCGGGTCAAGTAGACGGGTTCGTGCCGGGCGTCGTCGATGATCGACGCCAGGCGGCCACGGGCTTCGGAGATCGACACTTCGCTCACCTGTACATTCTAGAGCGTTTTGTACAAGTCAGACGAGTGCCGTGGTGCCGACCGACTCCCGTTCGAGCAGGGACCGCTTGACGTCGAGCCCCCACGCGAAGCCCCCGAGCGTGCCGTCCGAGCGCAACACCCGGTGGCACGGAACGAAGAGCGCCGGGGCGTTCCGGGCGCACACGCTCGCCGCCGCCCGCACGGCGTCGGGCCGGCCCATCGCCGCCGCGAACCCGGTGTAGGTCAGGGTGCCGCCGGCCGGGATCCGGCGGAGCTGGCGCCACCCCTCGGTGAAGAGCTCCGTGCCGAACTGGCGCACGGGCACCTGCATGGCGTGCTCGACCTCGCCCGAGTAGAAGGCGTCGACCGCGTCGGCCGAGGCGACCACGCCGTCGAGCACCCGGTCGGGGCGGTGGCGGTCGGCCAGGCGGGCGAGGATCCGCTCGACGGAGTCGGTCCACCCGGACGCGAGGACCCTGCCCTCGGCGTCTTCGAGCACGGTGAACGCCCCGTCGGGGGTGTCCAGGGTCTGGATGGTTGCGTCGGTCATCGGTCGTCCTTCCGGGGGTCCTCGGGGGCACGGGCTGCACGGGCGCCGGCGGTCGCGGTCATCGCGCGGTCGATGATCGGTCGCCAGCAGTGCATCGTGAGGTAGCTCCGCCAGGGGGCCACCTGCTCCGACCATAGGGAGAGCTCGCGCGCCGTTCCGGGCAGCCCGAGTTCCTGTGCACCGTTCCGCACGGCGAGGTCGCTGTGGAGGAAGATGTCGGGGTGGTGCCGGACCCGCAGCGCGACGTAGTCGGCGGTCCACGGCCCGATGCCCTTCACGGCGAGGAGTCCGTCGCGCAGGTCACCGAGGGACTGCCCACCGTCCACCACCAGGGACCCGTCGGCGAGCGCCGCAGCCACCCGCAGGATCGTGTCGACGCGGGCGGCGGGGCCGCGCAGCACCTCGTGCCCGCGTTCGGCGATCATCGCTGCGGCCGGGAACAGCAGCCCGCCGGGCCGGATGGCGTCCGGCACCGTCGCTCCGAGTGCGGCCACGAGCCGGGTCTGCGCGGTGCGCGCCGCGGCCACCGAGACCTGCTGCCCGATCAGGGTGCGGAACACGATCTCGTGCGCGTCCACCGCGCCGGGGAGCCGGAGACCGGGCACCCGGGCGACGGGTCCGGCGAGCTCGGGCACGGCTCCGAGGACGGCGTCGACGGCGACCGGGTCGGCGTCGAGGTCGAACAGCGCACGCACCCGCGCCACGAGGGCCGGCAGGTCGGAGAGGTCGGCGACCCGCACGCGCAGGTCGATCCCGGTGCCCCGACCGGCCACGTCGGGGACGGCTGCCGACGCGCTGAACCAGCCCGGGCCTCCAGGCAGGTCGACCAGCCGCCCGTACGACGTGACCCGACCGGCGGGGTCGGTGTCCACCTGCTCCGTGCCCGGCAGGGCGTGCAGCGCGTGCCAGTCGAGCAGGCCCTGCGCGTCGAAGGGTGCCCGGGCCGGCAGGTGGACGTGCAGTGCGCCGTCGCCGCCGTCCGTGGCACCGTCGCCTCGCCCGGACCGACGTGCGCGGAGGTCCGTCGGGGTGACGGCGAAGACCTCGCGCACGGTGTCGTTGAACTGCCGGACGCTGGCGAAGCCCGCGGCGAATGCGACGTCGGCGACGGGCAGGTCGGACGAGGTGAGCAGGGTCCGCGCGGTCTGCGCCCGGTGCGCCCGGCTGAGCGCCTTCGGCCCGGCGCCCAGCTCGGCCGTCATGATGCGGTTGAGCTGCCGCTCCGAGTAGCCCACGCGCGCGGCGAGCCCGGGGACGCCGTCGCGCTCGACGACACCGTCGAGGACGAGTCGCATCGCCCGGCCGGCGACGTCCTCGCGCAGGTCCCACTCGGGGCTGCCGGGGGTCGCCTCGGGCAGGCAGCGCTTGCAGGCGCGGAAGCCGGCCAGGTGCGCTGCGGCGCTCGTGCGGTAGAAGGTGACGCCCGAGACCCTCGGCGTGCGGGCCGGGCAGCTGGGCCGGCAGTAGATGCCGGTGGAGTGCACGGCGGTGACGAACTGGCCGTCGAAGCGTGCGTCGCGCGAGGCGACGGCGCGGTGCCGTTCGGCGTGCAGCGCGTCCGGCTGCGCGTCGGTGTCCGGGGTGGTCATGGGCTCAGCCTGACATGCGCCGCCGACGTCGACTGGCGGGAATCGGACGGAGCAGCGCACGGTCGGGAGGCCCGGCTAGCGTTGGCCGGGTGACTTCCGCAGACGACGTGGCCGGTCTCGACGACCTGCCGTTCCGGACCGAGGTCGAGGTCGCGCTGCTGCTCGTCTCGCCGCGGCACCGGTACGAGGGACGCCCGGCCGACGGCGCGCTGCCGGTGCGCGCGGACGATCCGGACGAGTCACGCGACCGGATCGAACTGCGGGCCGGGCTGGGCATCGTCGGCGACCGGTACTTCGCGGCCCGGGCGCACGTGCACGCCTCGGTCACGGTGATCGGCATGGAGGGGCTCGAGGCCGTCGGCACGGCGATCGGGGAGACCGTCGACCCCGCTGCGACCCGGCGGAACGTGTTCCTGCGGGGTGCCGACGTCGAGGCGCTGCGGGGCGAGCCGTTCTCGCTGGAGAGCGTGCTTCCCGGTGGCGACGGCAGCGACGCGTTCGGTCGTGCCGTCCGGTTCCGTGGCTACCGGGCGGCGAACCCCTGCGCCTGGATGGACCACGAGGTGGCCCCCCGGGCGTTCCGGGCGATGCGCGGCCGGGGCGGCGTGCGGTGCGACCCGGAGTCCGACGGTGTGCTCACCCTCGGACCCGCTGTGCTCCGCACGGCCCGCCCCGTGGCGCTCGGCTGACGCGGTCGCCGGGCTGGGTGACCGTCCTGCGCCGGCCGAGACTCGGCTCAGACGGCGCAGTGCTCAGGCGGTGAGGGCGCTCTCGATCGCGTCGACGAACGCCGGCAGGTCGTCCGGGGTGCGGGACGTGATGAAGCCGCCGTCGACCTGGACCTCCTGGTCGACCCACTCGGCACCGGCGTTGCGCAGGTCCGTCTGCAGCGACGGGAACGAGGTGACGGTCTTGCCCGACAGCACGCCCGCCTCGACGAGGGTCCACGGGCCGTGGCAGATCGCCGCGATCGGCTTGCTCGCCTCCGCGAAGGCCTGCACGAGCGTCGCCGCGCGGGACTCCTGGCGCAGCGTGTCGGCGTTGATCGTGCCGCCGGGGATCACGAGCGCGTCGAAGTCCTTCGCGTCGACACCGGCGATGGTGGTGTCCGGCTCGAGCGTCTGCCCCGGGTCCTTGTCGCCGACCAGCGTCTGGATCGTGCCGGTCTCCTTCGCCGCCACGGTCACCGAGGCACCGCGCTCACGCAGCTGCTCGGTGGGGACGACGATCTCGTCCTGCTCCACGCCGTAGTTCGTCGTGATGACGAGGATCTTCTTGCCGTCGAGGGTTGCCATGATCCGCTCCTTCCGCGGCCCGGTCGTTCCGGCCGCACATCCGAGGGTCGTCGGGGTCGGCTGGGCAGGCCTCCAGGGGCGGCGCGGGGGTCCGGTCGGGCGGTCGGGCGGTCGCGGCACCCCGCTCACGTCCGCCGGGTGGTCGCGAAGCGTCGGCCGGCGGCGGCGCAGCCGACGGTTCCTGACCTCTCGGCGCAGGCCGGGCGGGGGGTCCTGACCGACGGGCGGAGCGCCGTGGACGCGCCCACAGTCGGCCTGGAGGCACGGTGCGGGCCCGCCACGGGCCTCCAGGCCGCCGTCCCGCAGGTCACGACTCCCCGCTCACGTCCGCCGAGCGGTCACGAAGTGTCGCCTGGCGGCGGCGCAGCCGACGGTTCCTGACCACTCGGCGCAGGCCGGGCGGGGTGTCCTGACCGGCGGCAGACCGCCAGCCGCGCAGGACGGGCGCCGCGCTCAGCCGCGGATGCGGAAGGCGTCGCCGTCGCGCTCGACGGCCAGGCCGTCGTACCCGTGCACTCGGTGCAGGCCGGCCGTCACCGGGTGCTCGAGCGGACCGACGACGACCGTGGTCGCGCCCGAGGCGATGGCGGACTCCAGCCCGGCCGGGGCGTCCTCGAACGCCACGCAGTCGGTCGGGTCGACGCCGAGCAGGGCAGCCCCGCGCAGGTAGCCGTCGGGGTGGGGCTTGCCGTGCTCGACGTCCTCCGAGGGCACGAAGGCCTCGGGCACGGCGAACCCGGCGGCTGCCATCCGGCCCGCGGCGAGGTCACGCGGTGCACTCGTCACGAGGGCCACCGGGACGCCGAGTTCGACGAGCCGCTGCACGAAGGCGACGGCGCCGGGGATCTCGAGGATGCCCTCGGTGCTCGCGGTCTCCTCGGCGACGAGTTCCGCCGCGATCCGCTGCTGCTCGGCCAGGGGCAGATCGGGGAGGAAGCGCCGCAGGGTGTCGATCGCCTGCCGCCCGTGCGAGAACGCGAGGATCTCGTCGGGGTCGATGCCGTTCGCGTGGCCGAACCGGGTCCAGGTCGCCTCGACCACCGCGGTCGAGTCGACGAGGGTCCCGTCCATGTCGAAGAGGACCCCGGACGCCACGATGTCGATCACGCGCCCGACCCTAGCCCACGGGCCCGACCGTCCCGCGGTCCGCGGTCCGCGGTGTCAGCGCGCCCGGACGTACCGGGTGAGCAGCACACCGCCGGCGCCGAGCAGCACGTGCGCCGGTCTCATCCGCCGGAGCTCCGGCGACGACCCGCGGGCGATCCGCGGCCCCTCCCCGCCCTCGAGCGACGGGTCGATCGTCAGGGTCAGCTCGTCGACGGCGTCCACGGCGATGAGCGCCCCGAGGAACGACGGCCCGCCCTCGCAGTGGATCATCCCGAGGCCACGGTCGGCCAACACGCCTCGGATCCGCCCGGCGTCGACCGAGTCCGGCTCGTCGTCCGCGCTGCAGGGCATGACGTCGGCGACCTCGGCGAGCGCCTGGGCCGTCGACGACGCAGCCGCCGTCGCCGACGTCAGGACGATCGGGCGCACCGGCGCCTCGGTGAACACCCGAGACCCCGGGTCGAGCGACAGCGAGCCGGTGACGATCGCGAACACGGGGTGGTCCGGCTTGCCGTGCGTCCGACGCCAGGCAACGTCGGCGTCGTGCAGGACCATCGGCCCGTAGCCCTCGTCACGGACGGTGCCGGCGGCGACGAGCACGACGTCGGCCACCCGCCGGAGCAGGTCGAAGACGCGCAGGTCGTCGTCGCCGCCCAGCGACCCGGACACCCCGGCAGCCGAGGCCGAACCGTCCAGCGTCGCGACGAAGTTCACGCGGAGCCAGGGGGCCCCGGCGTCGGCGGTGTAGAGGCCGAGCAGGTCGTCGTCGGACAGGTCCGCGATCGACGGGGGCAGGACGTTCACGTGTTGTGCCTCGATTCCACGGGGGTGCGCCATCCGAGCGTGGCCTCGACCATGCGCATCGCGTCGACGCTCTCGGCGACGTCGTGCATGCGGACGATCCGGGCACCGAGCATCGCGCTCACGGTCGCCACGGCGAGCGATCCGGAGAGCCGTTCCCCGCGGGGGCGTCCGAGCGACTCCCCCACGAAGTCCTTGTTGGACACCGCGGCGAGGACCGGGTAGCCGAGCGCGACGACCTCGGGCAGCCGACGGGTGAGCTCGAGGGTGTGCACGGTGTTCTTGTGCAGGTCGTGGCCCGGGTCGACGATGATCCGCGACTCGGGGATGCCCGCGGCGAGCGCCCGGTCGACCCGTTCGCGCAGGAACGCGACGACCTCGCCCGCGATGTCGCCGTACTGCGGGGGCGCGGGCAGCGGACGACGGGGTTCGGCGAGCGAGTGCGTGATGACGACGGTGGCCTCGGAGTCGGCGACCACGGCGGCCATCCGCGGGTCGGACAGGCCGGTGGTGTCGTTGACGACGGTCGCCCCGGCTGCGATCGCCGCTGCGGCGACCTCCGGGCGGAAGGTGTCGACGCTGATGACGACGTCGGACTGCTGGGCGAGCTGCTCGACGACGGGCACGACGCGGTCGATCTCGTCGGAGGCGGGCAGTTCCGGACCGGGGGCGAACTTCACGCCGCCGATGTCGACCCAGTCGGCGCCCTGTTCGGCGGCACGGACCGAGGCGGCGACCGCCCGGTCGAGCTCGAAGGTGGCGCCGCGGTCGTGGAACGAGTCGGGGGTGCGGTTCACGATCGCCATCACGGCGATGCGGTGGTCGAAGTCGATGGTGCGGCGGCCGAACGTCCGGACCGGGTGGCGCAGGTCCGGCACGACCCAGCCGGGGCCGGCCGTGCCGTCGGGGAGGCCCGTCATGCGTCCGCCCCGGCACGCTCGTCGTGCTCGGCCTCGGTCCCACGCCCCGCGCCGATGAGCGCGATCGCCTCGGCCCGTCCTGCGGTGTCGGCCAGCGAACCGGTCGCCGCCACCGTCACGGTCGTCGAACCGGTCTGGCGCTCCCCACGCGTCGTGACGCACTGGTGCTGCGCGTCGAGGACCACGAGGACGCCCTCGGCGCCGAGCCCCTCGGCGATGGTCGCGGCGACCTGTTCGCCGAGCCGCTCCTGCAGCTGCGGGCGGGAGGCCACCGCGTCGAGCACCCGCGCCAGCGTGCCGAGCCCGATGAGGCGGTCGCCCGGCGCGTACGCCAGGTGCGCGACCCCGAGGAACGGCAGCAGGTGGTGCTCGCAGACGGAGCGGAACTTGACGTCCCGGACGATGACGAGCCGACCGCGCTCACCGTCCTCGGCGTGCACGGTGCCGTCCCGGGCGATGGCGACCGCGTCGGTGCCGATCCCGGAGAAGAACTCGGCGTACGAGTCGGCGACCCGGGCGGGGGTGCGGGTGAGTTCCGGGCGGTCGGGATCCTCGCCGATGGCGAGCAGCAGCTCGCGGACGGCGGCCTCGACACGGGCGCGGTCCATGGGTGACGTCACCCGCTCATCCAACACCAGCCATGGCCGGAGAACGCGGGCAGACGCCCAGCGCGAGGTGCGCGATCCGCGTGGAACGGGCCTCCCGGCCGTCACAACCTGTGAGACCGGTGTGACACGCCCGAAACCCAGCGTCCTTTAAACTCTCGTGGTGAGCGCCCCGCAGACCGACACCACGCCCCGGAACCGCTTCGCGACCGGCCTCGATCGATTCTTCTCCATCACGCAACGCGGATCGTCGATCCCCCGCGAGGTCCGCGGTGGCCTCGTCTCGTTCGTGACGATGGCGTACATCGTCATCCTGAACCCCCTCATTCTCGGCGGGTTCAGCGCCGACCAGGCCGCCAAGGACGTCAGCGGCGGATGGCTCGAGAACGCTCAGGTGGCCGCGGCGACCGGCCTCGTCGCCGGCGTCATGACCATCGCGATGGGCATCATCGCGAACCTGCCGTTCGGCATCGCCGCGGGGCTCGGGATCAACTCGTTCCTCGCCGTCAGCGTCGTGCACCAGGTCACCTGGGCCGAGGCGATGGGCCTGGTCGTCATCAACGGTGTGATCATCGTGATCCTCGCGTTGACCGGCATCCGGACGATGATCTTCACCGCCGTCCCGGCTCAGCTCAAGGCTGCGATCACCGTCGGCATCGGCCTGTTCATCGCGTTCATCGGGCTCGTCGACTCCGGCTTCGTGCGGTCCTCCGGGCTCGCCTCGCCGCCGCTGCAGCTCGGCGAGGACGGCTCCGTCGGCGCCCTGCCGACCATCGTGTTCCTGATCGGCCTGATCATCATCGGCACGCTCATGGCCCGCCGGGTCAAGGGTGCGCTGCTCATCGGCATCGTCGCGACCACGATCATCGCGATCATCCTGCAGGCGATCTTCCAGGTGCCGACCTCGGTCGACTCGAAGACCGGCTGGAACCTCAACGCCCCCGGCCTGCCGAGCGCACTGTTCGCCGTGCCGGACCTGTCGCTCGTCGGCCACGCCGACGTCTTCGGCGCCTTCACCCGCATCGGCCCGCTCGCCGCGTCGATGCTCGTCTTCACCCTCGTCTTCACGAACTTCTTCGACGCCATGGGCACCATGACCGGTCTGGCCAAGGCCGCCGGTGTCGCGAAGCCCGACGGCACGTTCCCCCGCCTGAAGTCGGCGCTCGTCGTCGAGGGCGTCGGTGCGATCGCCGGTGGTGGCGCGTCGGTGTCGTCGAACACCGTCTTCATCGACTCGGCCTCCGGCATCGGCGAGGGCGCCCGCACGGGCATGGCCTCGGTCGTCACCGGCCTGCTGTTCCTGGCGTCGATGTTCCTCACGCCGCTCACCCAGGTCGTCCCGCTCGAGGTCGCCGCCGCCGGGCTCGTCGTCGTCGGGGCACTCATGGTCGCGCAGGTCGCGGACATCTCGTGGTCGGACTTCGGGTCGGCCCTGCCGGCGTTCCTGACGATCGTCGTCATGCCGCTGACCTACTCGATCGCGAACGGCATCGGCGCCGGCTTCATCAGCTGGGTGCTCATCAAGCTGCTGTCCGGCCGTGGCCGCGAGGTCTCGTGGCTGCTCTACGTCGTGGCCGCGGGCTTCCTGCTGTACTTCGCGCGCGGGCCGCTGGAGGCGCTGCTCGGCGTCGGCTGAGGCGTTCGTCCGACCTTGCTTCCGGACGGTTCGGTTCGGTCCGGCACAACCAAGATCGGCTCGCGCCACGGGATTCCGTGGCGCGAGCCGTCTTTGGTTGTGCGGCGGCGGGCGGGACGCGGTCGACGGCGTCGACGGCGTCGACGGCGTCGACGGCGTCGGCCTGGAGGCCCGTGCTCAGTCCGGCAGGTCGCTCGGCGTGGCTTCGTGGTGGCGCTGGTCCTGGGTGCGACGGTCTTCCTTCATGCCCGCCTCGAACAGGTGGCGGCGGCCCTGCACGAGCTCGTCGCGCGCGGTGCGCTCGAGCTCCTTGGCGAGGGCGTAGTAGCCGTCGTCGTAGTCCTCGACGATCTGGAACGTCCAGCGGCCCGCGATGACGTTGCGGCCCACGAGTTCGGTGTCGATGCGCTCGGCGAGTTCGGTGTGCCCGGCCTTCCGCAGCTGCTCGACCGCCTCACCGAGGTTCAGGTCAGCGGTGCCGGTCAGGCGGTGGAACCCGTAGAGCAGGCCACGGGCGTGCTCGATGACCTCGACCGCGGCGGACAGGCTGCCGAGTGCCTCGACCGTGGCCTCGGACACCCCCTCGGGAACCTGGTGCTGCGCGTCGGGGCCCTGTGCGTCGTTCGTCATGGGTCCCGTCTACACGAGGGCTGCCGAGGCCGAGCGCAGTCACTTCGTCTGGTTGGGGTGGTGCGTGGGGTCAGCCGATCCCACGCGGCAGCGACTGCGTTCCGCTGCACCGCCACCCCGCCGCGCCGGCCCGCCACCGCGTCAGGGCTTCTCGACGCGGATCGGCTCGGCGAGGATCTCCGGCTCTCCGGCGTCCCAGCCCGCGGCGATCGCCTCGGCACTGTTGCGCCACGCCTGCATCTCGAGCAGGAGCCTGCGCGGCTGCCGGAGCGAGAACGAGCCACGGGCGACGTCGACGATCTCCCGAGCGAAGCGCTGCTGGTCTGCGGCGCTGAGGAGCTTGATCCACGGGTACGGGATCGCCAGCCGATCGTGGAGCGGCAGTTGCTCGTTGAGCGTCACCGCGGCGATGAGCTGCGCCGCGATGTCCAGGACCGCGTCGTCGTCGTCGGACCGTTCCTTCGTGGTGAGGACGAGGGGCTTCCCGTCTCGACGGGTGACCTCGAGTGGGGCTTCCTCGGCGGCAGCGAACACCTGCTTGGCGTGGCGGGAGAGGTCAGAGGACTGCACCGACCGTCGGGATCGGGGCGGAGCGACAAGCGTCATGGATCGAGCCTATTCAGAACGTGTTCTGAACGCAATGGCCGGTTGCTCCGTCAGTGGTTGCCGCCTACCATTCGAACACACGTTCGAACGAGGAGACCCGATGATGATCACCGACACGGCGGCCACGGTGTGGTGGGCCGAGGGCACGCCGACCCGGCTGGTGTGGGCCGGACGGCGCTGGCGGGTGAGCGACACCCCCACCCGGCTGACCGTGACGCGCGCCGAGCTGCCCACCGCGATCACCCATGCGCCCGAGCGCACCGTGGGCTGGCGCTTCCAGGCGACCAGCGACGACGACGGTGAGGCCCTGGTGGTCGACATCGTTCCCCAGGGTGCCGGCTGGGGCGTGGCCCGGACGTGGACGTGAGCGGCCCGGACCGCTACCGTCCGGACATGGACAGGTGGGTGGCGCTGCTGCGCGGCGTCAACGTGAACGGCATCACGATCCGGAGCGCCGAGCTCGCGGAGCTCTTCCGAGGGCTCGGGTTCGACGACGTCCGCACCGTGCTCGCCTCGGGCAACGTCGTGTTCTCCGCCGACGTGCCCGCCGAGCAGCTGAAGACGTCGATCGAGCAGGGGTTGCGCGACCGGTTCGGCTACGACGCCTGGATCGTGCTCGTCCGGCACGACGCCCTCGCGGCTGTGGTCGACGGGTTCCCCTTCGCGCGTGCCGACGAACGGCACGACTACGTCGTGTTCGGGTCCGACGACGGTGCGCTCGACGCGTTGGTCGCGGACCTCGAACTCGACGAGTCGGTCGAGCAGGTCACCCGCGGGGACGGCGTCGTCTACTGGTCGTGTCCGAAGGGGTCGAGTACCGACACGATGTTCGCCAAGCGGGCCGCCGCCGCCCGCTTCAAGCGCACGACGACGACCCGCAACACGAACACCCTGCGGAAGCTCCTGTGACGCTCGGCACGCTGCACCACGTCGAGCTCCGCACCGCCGACCTCGACACCGCCGTCGGCGCCTGGGGCTGGCTGCTCGGCGAACTCGGCTACGAGCCGTTCCAAAGCTGGGAGCACGGCCGGAGCTGGCGGCTCGGCCCGTTGTACGTCGTCCTCGAATCGGCGCCGCTGGACGGCGATCACGACCGCCGCCGACCGGGGCTCAGCCACCTGGCGTTCGACGCCGGTACTGCCGAGACGGTGGAGCGACTCTGGGCCGAGGCTCCCGATCACGGCTGGACCCACCTGTACGAGGACCGGCACCCGTTCGCCGGCGGCCCGGAGCACCACGCGGCCTTCCTCGAGGACGCCGAGCGGTTCAAGGTCGAGCTCGTCGCCAGCTGACGGTGCCGCCGGGGCCGGGGCGGCTCAGGCCTGCGGCGGCTGCCCGTTGCTCGCCATGGTGCCGCCGTCCACCGGCAGGACCGCACCCGTGATGAACGAGGCCGCGTCGCTGGCCAGGAACAGGATCGCCTCGGCGACCTCGGCAGAGCGACCCCCGCGGCCGAGGGCGATGCGCTCGGTGAACTTCGACTGCAGGGCCTCGTCCTCCGCCTGCTCCTGGGTCAGGTCGGTCCAGATGAGCCCCGGAGCGACGGCGTTGACGCGGACGCCGAACTGCCCGTTGTCGAGCGCGGCGGCCTTGGTGAAGTTCGTCACGCCACCCTTCGCCGCGTTGTAGGGGCTCATCCGCCAGTCGGCGTCCTCACCGGAGACCGACGAGGTGTTGACGATCGACCCCTTCGTCTCGCGCAGGAACGGCAGGGCCGCCCGGGTGCCGTAGAACACACCGGACAGGTCGGTCTCGATGACCCGGCGCCACTCGGCCGTGCTGATGTCGGTGATGTCGCCCGAGCTGAAGGTCCCGGCGTTGTTCACCAGGACGTCGAGCCGGTCGAAGCGGTCGATCGCCGCCGAGACGACGGTCTCCCAGTCCTCCGGGCTCGCCACGTCGGCGTGCAGGGCGACGACCCGGTGCGTCGGCAGGGAGTCGCCCACCGCGCGGACCTTCTCCTCGACGCTGTCGGTCAGCACGACCGAAGCGCCCTCGTCGATGAACGCCCGCACCGTCGCCTCACCGATGCCGGACCCCGCGCCCGTGACGATCGCGACCTTGCCCTCGAACCGGTTGCCCATGATGTCTCCTCTCGTTGCACGAACCGTGCCCGGGGAGACGCCATCGACCCGAGGGGCACGGCAGACCACGGTGCCCCGGACCGACTGGACGCGTTCGGAGGCGCCGGGAACGCCCGGGAACACACGTCGCCCCGGCCCCGCGAGGCGGAACCGGGGCGACGTGCGACTGCAGCGCAGGTACCGGCGTCAGCCGGTCGAGTCGTCGAGGTCGAAGTCGCGCTCCAGGGAGATCGTCGGGATCGACGCGGTGATGACCGAGCCGTCCGCCCGCAGCGTGCCCTGGATGTCGCTCGTGGTCGGGGCGTGCCCGGACATCCGCGGCCCGTGGTGCGGCAGCGGCACCACGGTGGGCTCCCCCGCCTCGATGTCCCACTGCTGGTTGTGCACCCACACCGTGAAGCCCGAACCGGTCTCGACCGTGAGCGTCATGGCTTCCTGCTCGAGGTCGACCCGGACCCGAGATCCGCGCACCGTCAGGCGGTAGGACAGACGGTCCCAGTGCTTCGGCAGCCGAGGGTTGAAGCTCATCCGACCGCCGTGGTCGCGCATGCCGCCGAAGCCGTTGACGAGCGCACCCCAGATGCCACCGGTCGACGCGATGTGCACGCCGTCCGAGGTGTTGCCGTGCAGGTCCGCCAGGTCGACGTAGAGCGCGGTCTGGAAGTACTGGTCGGCGAGGTCGTGGTACCCGACCTCGGCCGCCATGATCGACTGCACGACCGCGGACAGCGTCGAGTCACCGGTGGTGAGTGCGTCGTAGTAGTCGAAGTCGCGACGCTTCTCGGCCGCCGTGAACTCGTGCCCCTGCAGGAACAGGGCGAGCACGACGTCGGCCTGCTTCAGCACCTGGAACCGGTAGATCACCAGCGGGTGGTAGTGGAGCAGCAGCGGGCGCTTGGACTCGGGGGTGTTCTCGAGGTCCCAGAGTTCCTTGTCGAGGAACTGGGCGTCCTGCGGGTGGATGCCGCGGTGCGGGTCGAACGGGATCTCCATCGACTCGGCGGCGTGCTCCCACTCGACGAGCTCGTCCGGCTGCAGCCCGGTCCGGCGCACCATGCGGTCGTACTCTTCGGCGTCGTCGGCGGCGAGCTCGCGGCAGGCGTTGACGGCGAACCACAGGTTCGCCCGCGCCATGACGTTCGTGTAGAGGTTGTCGTCGACGACGGTCGTGTACTCGTCCGGTCCGGTGACGCCGTCGATGTGGAACTTCTTGTCGCCGTTGGACCGCCAGAACCCGAGGTCGGCCCAGAGCCGCGCGGTCTCCACGAGCACGTCGATGGCGCCGCGCTTCAGGAACTCGCGGTCGCCCGAGGCCCGCACGTACTGCATGAGCGCATGCGAGATGTCGGCGTCGATGTGGTACTGCGCGGTGCCGGCGGCGTAGTACGCGCTGGACTCTTCACCGTTGATCGTCCGCCACGGGAACAGGGCGCCGCGCTGGTTCAGCTCGCGGGCCCGAGCCCGTGCCGCGTCGAGCATGTTGTAGCGGAAGCGCAGGGCGTTCCGGGCGACGATCGGCGCCGTGTACGACAGGAACGGCAGGACGTAGATCTCCATGTCCCAGAAGTAGTGGCCGCCGTAGCCGGAGCCGGTGACGCCCTTCGCGGCGATGCCGTGGCCGTCGGTGCGGGCAGTGGCCTGCGCGAGCTGGAAGAGGTTCCAGCGGACGGCCTGCTGGATCGCGGGCTGACCGGCGATCTCGACGTCGCTGCGGGCCCAGTAGTCGTCGAGCCAGTCGCGCTGCTTCGCGAAGGTCTCGTCGACGTTCTCGGCGTGCGCGCGGTCGAGCGTGCGGTCGCACCGGTCGGCGAGCTCGCGCACGGGCACCCCGCGGGAGGTGTGGTAGACCACGTGCTTCACGAGCCGGATGGGCTGACCGGCGCGGGCCTGCACCCGGTAGACGTGCTTCGCCAGGTCGTCCTCGATCGACGACGACTCGTCCCAGCTGTTCTCGGTCTCGATGTGGTGCTCGACGCCGACGCAGATCGTCATGCCGGAGCTGGACGCCTGGTACCCGAGGACCGAACGGCCGCCGGTGCTGCGCTTGAGCTTCGGCACGAGCACCCGCTCGGTGAACGACTCGGCCTTGCGGGGGTCGAAGGCGTTCGCCGCGGCCCGCATGCCGGCGTGGTACTCGTCCTGCACGTCCTGGCGGTTGAGGATCTGGCTGGACAGCAGGATCGAGGCGTCCGCGTCGAGCACGGTGACCTCGTAGTCGATGACGGCGAGGTGCCGGTCGGTGAACGACACGAGTCGACGTGCCCGGATGAGCACCCGCTTGCCGGACGGCGTCGACCACTCGGTCTCGCGGAACAGGTACCCGCCGCGGAACTCCAGCCGACGGGTGTGCCGGAGGATGTCGGCCTCGGCCAGCACGAGCGGCTCGTCGTCGACGTACAGGCGGATGACCTTGGCGTCCGGCGCGTTGATGATCGTCTGCCCGGTCTTCGCGAAGCCGAAGGCGTCTTCCGCGTGCCGGATCGGCCAGGTCTCGTGGAACCCGTTGACGTACGTGCCGTACTGCACGCCGCCACGGCCTTCGTCGAGGTTGCCGCGCAGGCCGAGGTACCCGTTGCCGACGGCGAAGTTCGTCTCGGCGACGCCCTGCTCGTCGGGGGTGTACTCGGTCTCGACGAGGGCCCACTCGTCGATCGGGTAGCGGACGCGGTCGAGGGGGTCCGAGGTGATGGGGTTCATGCTGCTCCGTGGGAAGGGAGGGAGATGGGTACGTCGGTGCGGCCGGCAGCCAGGGAGCATCCGGCCGGGTGGCCTACGTCGTGCTGGTGGCCGGTGCGGGCAGCTCGTCGATGAGTTCGTCGAGGTCGGAGACCACGACGTCGGCACCGTGCTCGCGCAGGGCGTCCGCCCCGGCGCCGCGGTCGACACCGACGACGAGACCGAACGACCCGTTGCGGCCGGCTTCGACCCCGCTCGTGGCGTCCTCGACCACGACGCACTCGGCGGCGGTGAGCCCGAACCGGGTCGCTGCGTCGAGGTAGGTGTCGGGCGCCGGCTTGCCGGTCAGGCCGTCCTGGCGTGCGACGAGCCCGTCGACGACGACGGGGAACCGGTCGAGGATGCCCGCCGTCCGGAGCACCGACGTGGCGTTCGCCGAGCTGGAGACGACCGCGACGGACATGCCTGCGGCGATCGCGGCGGTCAGGAACCGGAGCGAGCCCGGGTAGGGCTCGACGCCGTGCTCGTCGAGCTCGGCGGTGAACTCCGCGTTCTTCCGGTTGCCGAGCCCGCACACCGTGTCGGTGTCGGGAGCGTCGTCGGGGGTGCCCTGCGGCAGGTCGATGCCGCGCGACTCGAGCAGCGAGCGCACGCCGTCGTAGCGGGGCTTGCCGTCGATGGAGGTGAAGTAGTCCTGCTCGGTGTACGGCGCGACCCCGTGTGCTTCGAGGTACGGCGTGAACAGTCGGCTCCACGCACGCATGTGGACGTCGGCGGTCGGGGTGAGCACGCCGTCGAGGTCGAACAGGAGCGCTCGCTGGTCACTGAGTCGCGCGGGCGTGCGCTGGTCCTGCGTCGTCATCTGCGGTCCTCCGGGGACTGGTGGTGGACGAATGGCTCGCGACGAGTCTAGGACCGCTCCAGTCGCCACGTTCCGACGCGCCGCGCACTGTGGAGCGAGTTCACCGGGCGCTCCGCTGTGCAGGGAAGACCCCGCCACGGTGCACCTGTGAGACCTCTGAGACAGGCCCCGGCACGCTGACCCGGACGAAAGGCACCACCATGACCAGCGACACCACGGCCGCACCCCACGACGGCACGCAGTCGAAGCTCCGCCAGGCGATCACCGGCCCGCTGCTGTTCCTCTTCATCCTCGGCGACGTGCTCGGCGCCGGCATCTACGCCCTGATGGGGACGCTGGCGAAGGACGTCGGCGGTGCACTCTGGGCACCGCTGGTGCTCGCGCTCCTGCTGGCCCTGCTCACCGCGGGTTCCTACGCCGAACTGGTGACGAAGTACCCGAAGGCCGGCGGTGCCGCGGTCTTCGCCGAACGGGCCTACAAGGCGCCGATCGTCTCGTTCCTGGTCGGGTTCAGCATGCTCGCCGCCGGCGTCACGAGCGCCGCCGGTCTGTCCCTCGCCTTCGCCGGCGACTACCTCGGCACGTTCGTGGACCTGCCGCCCGTGCCCACCGCGATCGTCTTCCTCGCCCTGATCGCCTGCCTGAACGCCCGCGGCATCTCCGACTCGCTCAAGAGCAACGTCGTGATGACGATCATCGAGGTCTCCGGCCTCGTCATCGTGATCGTCGTCGTGGCCGTGATGCTCGGCGGTGGCGGCGGTGACGTCTCCCGGATCGGCGCGTTCCCGTCCGAGGCGAACCCGGCCCTGGCGACCCTGAGCGCCGCGATCGTCGCCTACTACTCGTTCGTCGGCTTCGAGACGTCCGCCAACATCGCGGAGGAGGTCCGCGACCCCCGCCGCGTCTACCCGAAGGCCCTGTTCGGCGCCCTCGCCACGGCCGGCGTCGTCTACGTCCTCGTCGCCCTCGCCAGCGCGATCGCCCTGCCCGCTTCGGAGCTGTCCGAGTCCAGCGGCCCGCTGCTCGCGGTCGTCTCCGCCACCGGCGTCCCGATCCCCGACTGGGTCTTCAGCCTCATCGCCCTGGTCGCCGTCGCGAACGGCGCGCTGCTCACGATGATCATGTCGAGCCGCGTGACCTACGGCATGGCCGAGCAGCGGCTCCTGCCCGCCCTGCTCGCGAAGGTCCTGCCGAACCGGAAGACCCCGTGGACCGCCATCGTCGCCACCACGGTCGTCGCGATGCTCCTGACCCTGGTGGGCGACGTGGGCGTGCTGGCCGAGACCGTCGTGCTCCTGCTGCTCTTCGTGTTCATCAGCACGAACGTCGCCGTCCTGGTGCTCCGCCGCGACCACGTCGAGCACGACCACTTCCGGGTCTGGACGTTCGTCCCGGTGCTCGGGGTGCTGTCGTGCATCCTGCTGCTGACGCAGCAGAGCGGTCAGGTCTGGCTCTACGCCGCGATCCTGCTCGCCGTCGGCGTGGTCCTGTACTTCGTCGCCCGGTTCACCGGGCGCCGTTCCGGACGCGACCACGAGGCGGGCGTGATCCACTGACGTCACGCACCACGGGCCTCCAGGCAGACCGTCTGGAGGCCCGTGGTGCGTCCGCCGGTCCGCCAGCGTGATCAGCGCAGGTCGCGCACCCAGGCCTCGATCGCGTCCGAGATCTGCTGGCGGGCATCAGCACGGCTGATGGTCGCCGTGCGGTCACCCGGCTGGTCGCCGTAGGCACCGAAGTCGGCGTGGTTCGACCCCTGGATCTCGGTCATGGTGGCGGTCGACGGCAGCTTGTCCCGCGCGGCGTCGACCTTGGCCGGGGTCGACAGGCCGTCACGCGAACCGGAGACGCTCAGCACGTCGATGTAGGAGCGGCTGATGTCGTTCGCGCAGTAGCTGCCGAGCAGCAGCAGGCCGTCGGCGTCCTGGGCGAGCTGGCACGCGCGGACCCCGCCGAGGGAGTGCCCGCCGACCCCCCAGCGTGTGACCGAGGGCGCGTGGGCCTCGAACGTGGCGAGCGGCCGGGTGTCGAAGAACGCGAGGTTCAGCGTCGGCTTCGTGATGACCACCGTCGTGCCGTTGGCGACCACCTGCCGGAACGTGGCCATGTAGGCGTACGGATCGACCTTCGCGCCGGGGATGAAGACGATCCCGACCCCGTCGGCCTGGCCGGTCGGGGTCATCACCACCGAGTCTCCGGCGTCCCGGACCGCGATCCGGTCGTCGCGCCAGACCTGCAGGGCGGCACTGCGGGTGCCCTGCATCACGATGTGCGCCCAGACGAGGAACACCACCGCGATCAGCACGACGACGGCGACGATCCAGGTGGTCCAGCGCAGCGCTCGGTTCATGTGGCCACCGTACGGCGCATCAGGACGGCGGCGTTCGCTTCGTGAGCAGGAATGGTCGGGTGCGACATGCACACCCGACCATTCCTGCTCACGATGTCGCCCGCAACGGGCGACCGAGACGCGCTACTTGATGGCGGCGCGGATCTCGGCGGCTGCTGCGCCGACGTCCGAGGCGCTGTAGATCGCGCTGCCGGCGACGGCGATGCGGGCACCGGCCTCCTGCACCGAGGCGACCGAGGACGCGTTCACGCCGCCCGCGATCGAGAACGGGACGCCCGAGTCCTTGCCGGCGTCGAGCAGGGTCGAGAACGTGAAGCCCTCTTCCGCCTGCTCGTCGAGCCCGGCGTGGACCTCGACGAACTCGGCGCCGAGCGCGACGACCTCGCGGGCACGGGCGGCCTTGTCGGAGACGCCGATCAGGTCGACGACGATGCCCTTGCCGTGCTTCTTGGCGGCCTTGACGGCACCGACGATCGTCGAGTCGCCGGCGACACCGAGGACCGTGACCAGGTCGGCACCGGCCGAGAAGGCGATGTCGGCCTCGAGCTCACCGGCGTCCATGGTCTTGAGGTCGGCGAACACGATCTTGTCGGGGTGTGCTTCCTTGATCGCGGTGACGGCGGACAGGCCGGCGCTCTTGATCAGGGGCGTGCCGAGCTCGAGGACGTCGACGTGCGGCGCGGCCGCGGCGGCGAGCTCGAGGGCGGCTTCGGTGGTCAGGGTGTCCATGGCGAACTGGAGCTGCATGGGTGTGCCTTTCATTCGAGGTTGGCGTGACGGGGCCAGAGGTCGTCGGCGGACTGCCCGCCTCGGGTCCACAGGGCGTGGAACACGGCGTCGCCCACCAGGGCGACCGCCTGTTCGAAGAGGCCACCGGCGTACTGGGCCGAGGCGGTGCCGGAGCGGTCGGTCTTCGTCGCGGCGGGCAGCACGATCGTGACGTCCGCCAGCTCGGAGAGCGGGGAGTCGTCGGTGGTCGAGAGCGCCACGACGGATGCGCCGACCTCGTGCGCGGTGCGCGCGGCCTGCACGATGCCGGTGGTCGTACCGGAGCCGCTCGCGACGAGGAGCAGGTCACCCGGACGGATCGCCGGGGTGGTGACCTCGCCGACGACGTGGGCGTCGAGCCCCAGGTGCATGAGGCGCATCGCGGTCATGCGGAGGGCGAGGCCGGAGCGACCGGCGCCGTGGACGAACACCCGGTCGGCGCCCTCGATCAGGTCGAGTGCGCGCTGAGCCGGGGCGTCGTCGAGGCGGGCTGCCAGGTCGCCGACCTCGCGGACGACCAGGTCGAGCGCTGCGGAGACGGTGGTTGCTGCCATGCCTTCGATCCTTCCGTCGCGCGCCTCGGCACGCCGCTACCCGCCCCGGCAGGGACCCCATCCCATCGGGTGGGCCCGTCCGCTCGGGTGGGACGGGTACGGTCGCGTCCATGGACGCATCGGTCGACACCCTGGAGGCCCGGGGCGGCTCCGCCATCCGGCTCGCGGCCGCCGAGCATGCCCGGACCGTCGCCGAGCAGGCGGACCGGCACGCGCTCACCCTGGAGTCCGTCCTCGCCGTGCTCCGGTCGTCGCGGGTCACCGACGCGGCTGCCCGGGCGGAGGCCGTCGAGATCGCCTCGGCCGCCCTCGTCGACCTGCGCACCGTGACCGATCAGCAGCGGAGCACCCTGCTCGAACCCGTCACCGGCGCGTTCTCGCGGTTGCGCGCCGACCTGCGACCGCTCGTGCGCTTCGGGGACCTCGACGTGCAGTTCGTCGAGCCGCCGGCCACCGGCCGTGCGCTCCCGGGTGACGTCGCCCACGCTGCCCGGGCGATCGTGCGGACCGCGGTGCTCGCCCTGGTCGACGACGGTGCGGCGAAGCGGGTGCGCATCCAGTGGGACTGCGACGGCCGGAACCTGCTCATGCAGCTCCGCGACGACGGCTCCGGCACGCTCGACGTGCACGACGACGCCATGCGGCCGATCGCGGAGCGGGTCGTCACGCTCGACGGCCGGGTGCAGGTCGCGAGCACGCCCGGCTGGGGATCGGTGCTCGACATCTCACTGCCGCTCGACCCGCGGCCGACCGAGGTGGACGCGGTCGACGACGGCGATCTGACCCCGCGGGAGCGCGACGTGCTGCGGCTCGTGGCGACCGGTGTCGGCAACCGGGAGATCGCCGAGGGGCTCGGCATCAGCGTCAACACCGTGAAGTACCACGTGGCGAACCTGCTCCGGAAGCACGGCGCCCGGACCCGGGCGGAGCTCGCGGCGTTCAGCTCCCGGGCGTGAACCGACGGGACCGCGACGCGTACCGGGTTCCTACGCTCCGGGGGCGAAGCGGTAGCCCATGCCGGACTCCGTCACCAGGTAGCGCGGGTGCGCGGGGTCCGGCTCGAGCTTCCGGCGCAGCTGCGCCATGTAGAGCCGCAGGTACCCGGAGTCGTTGCCGTGCGTCGGCCCCCAGACCTCGGTCAACAGCATCTCGCGGGTCATCAGCCGGTCGGGGTTCGTGACCAGGACCTCGAGCAGGCGCCACTCGGTGGGCGTCAGGCGGATCGCGGGGCCCTCGGCCGGGGTGACCTGCTTCGCGACGAGGTCCACGAGCAGCGGTCCGATCGCGATCGTCGGGGTCTCCTCCGACGCCACCACCCGGCGTCGTCCGAGTGCCCGCAGCCGGGCGAGGAGCTCGTCCATCTGGAACGGCTTCGTCACGTAGTCGTCGGCACCGGCGTCGAGCGCGTCGACCTTGTCGGACGAGTCGGTCCGGCCCGAGAGCACCAGGACGGGCACCTGCGACCAGGCCCGGACGCCCTCGAGCACCCCGATGCCGTCGAGCCGGGGCATGCCGAGGTCGAGCAGCACCAGGTCGGGGCGCTCGGTGATGACGGCGTCGATCGCCTCGCGCCCGTCCCGAGCCGTGACGACGTCGTACCCGCGCGCCGAGAGCGTCACCGAGAGCGCGCGGACGAGCTGCGCGTCGTCGTCAGCGATCAGGACCTTCATCGGATCTCCACTCCCACGTGCCCGGCGATCGGCAGCCGCACCACGACGGTGAGCCCACCGCCCGGGGTGTCGTCGACCTCGATCGTGCCGCCCATGCCCTCGGTGAACCCGCGCGCCAGGGCCAGCCCGAGGCCGAGGCCGGTCTCGTTGTCGGTGTCACCGAGTCGCTGGAACGGCTGGAACACCTCGTCGCGGCGGTCCGCGGGGATGCCGGGGCCGTGGTCGGCGACGCGGAGTTCCACCCCGCCGGCGAACGCGCTCGCGGCAACGCGGACGTGGGTGCCGTCCGGCGCGTACCGGGCGGCGTTGGCGAGCAGGTTCACGACGACGCGCTGCAGCAGGACCGGGTCGGCGAGCACCGGCGGCAGGTCCGCGGGCAGGTCGAGGTCGACGTCGTCCGGGCCGAGCTCCAGCTCGTCGAGGGCGGGGGCGACCACCGTCTCGAGCGCGATCGCCGCCGGGGTGACCGCGAGGACACCGGCCTGGACCCGACTGACGTCCAACAGGTCTGCCAACAGCACCGCCAGCTGACCGAGGCTCTCGTCGGCGGTCGCGAGCAGCGCCTCCCGGTCGGCCCGTGACAGGTCGATGTCGGGCGCACGCAGCGTCTGCACGGCGGCGGAGGCCGCTGCGATCGGTCGGCGCACGTCGTGGCCGACGGCCGCGAGCAGCGCGCTCCGGACCCGGTCGGCGGCGGCGATGCGCTCGGCGCCGACGGCGGTGCGGGTCAGCTCGCGGTGCTCGACGGCGGCGTCGAGCTGCTGCTCGACGACCCGCAGCAGCCGGCGCTGGGTCGGGTCGTCGGGCGCACCGGCGAACTCGAGCACGGCACCGGACGCCAGCGTCGTCGACGCGTCCGGCGTCGCACCGAACTCGCCGGAGGTCGCCGGCACCTCGTCACCCTGGCGGATCCGGACGCCGGCGAAGCCGAACGCCTCTCGTGTGCGGTCGAGCAGTGCCTGCAGGGCGTCGTCGCCGCGGAGCACGCTGCCGGCGATGCCCATCAGGAGCCCGGACTCGGCCGAGGCCCGACGTGCAGCGCGCGACCGCCGCGCGGACCGGTCGACCACGAAGCTGACCAGGACCGCACTGATCACGTACATGACCAGGGCGAACAGGTGCCACGGCTGCTGGACGGTGACCATGTAGAGGGGTTGCACGAAGAAGTAGTCGAGACTCAGCCCGGACAGCACGGCCGTGAACACCGCCGGCCACATCCCACCCACGAGCGCCACGACCAGGACGAGCAGCTGGTACGCCAGCACGTCCACCGTGATGGCGTCCGGATCGCTGCCGATCGACAGCACCCACGTGAGCAGCGGCCCGACCAGGACCGACAGGACGAACGCGGCGACCACCCGGCCGCGCGACAGGCTGCCGCCGAGCTTCGGCAGGGTGATCCCGCCGCCGGCGCGCTCGTGCGTGACGACGTGCACGTCGATGTCGCCGGACTCGCGGATCACGGTGTTGCCGATCCCCGGACCGGTCATCGCGGCAGCGAGCCGGCTGCGACGGCTGACCCCGATCACGATCTGGGTGGCGTCGATCGACCGCGCGAACCGCACCAGCGTGCTCGGCACGTCGTCGCCGACCACCTGGTGGTACGTGCCACCGAGCTGCTCGAGCAGGGTCCGCTGCTTGCCGAGCGCGCCGGGGTGCCGGACGCGCAGGCCGTCGTTCGTCGTCACGTGCACGGCGGCGAGCTCGCCGCCGGCACTGCGGGCGGCGATCCGGGCGCCGCGGCGCAGCAGGGTCTCGCCCTCGGGGCCGCCGGTCAGGGCGACGAGCACGCGCTCCCGGGTCTCCCATCGGTGCTCGATGCCGTGCTCGGCGCGGTAGGCCTTGAGCGCGTCGTCGACCTCGTCGGCGAGCCAGAGCAGGGCGATCTCGCGCAGTGCGGTGAGGTTGCCGAGGCGGAAGTAGTTCGACAGCGCGGCGTCGATCCGGGCCGCCGGGTACACGAGCCCGTCGGAGAGCCGTTCGCGCAGCGCTGCCGGGGCCAGGTCGACGACCTCGATCTGGTCGGCCGCGCGCACCACGGCGTCGGGGACGGTCTCGCGCTGCACGGTGCCGGTGATCTCGCGGACCACGTCGCCGAGGGACTGCATGTGCTGCACGTTGACGGTCGAGATGACGTCGATGCCGGCGTCCCGCAGCGCCTCGACGTCCTGCCAGCGCTTCTCGTTCGGGCTCCCCGGGGCGTTCGTGTGCGCGAGTTCGTCGACCAGCGCGACCTCGGGTGCCCGGGCGATGACGGCGTCGAGGTCGAGGTCGTCCAGGTCGACACCCCGGTGCGAGACGGTGCGGCGGGGCACGACCTCGAGCCCGTCCACCAGTGCCGCGGTGGCGGCGCGCTCGTGCGTCTCGACGACGGCGACGACCACGTCGCGACCCTCGTCGAGCAACCGACGCCCCTCTTCGAGCATCGTGTAGGTCTTGCCGACACCGGGCGCCGCACCGAGCAGGACCCGCAGCTTCCCGCGCTTCACGTGCTCATCCTCTCGCGTCCGCTGTTGCGGGGCAGCCGGTCGACTGATATTCTCCTCGTAACCGTTCCCACCAAGGCTCGAGCCTCGGCTTCCTCAAATCGGGTGGGACTGCACCGCCCCGTGTCGCTTGTCGGCGCGGGGCACTCTTTTCTTTCGCTCACGTTCGTTTCCCACGCTGGATCCCGCCGCCGACCTTCCGCTCCCCCGCGGACCTGGTCGCTCGACTCGAGGGACTGCCGAAGCGCACGCCGGTGCACTCCCTCGAACTGCTCGCACACCTCGCCGAGACCGTCGGCCCGTGCGACCGTCACGCCGATGCCGTTCGACGGTTGATCGACGAGCACGACGATCTGACCGACGGCATCGGCGGACGGCCGAGCTGGGCGGCGAGGTGACCGCACGGTCAGGACGCCTTCGCCAGCGCCAGGTTCAGCGCGAGCACGTTCACGACGGGCTCGCCGAGGAACCCGAGCTGCCGCGACTCGGTGTGCTCGGCCACGAGCGCCCGCACGTCAGCAACCGACAGGCCTCGCGCCGAGGCCACCCGCGCGACCTGCTGCGACGCGTACTCCGGGCTGATGTCCGGGTCGAGCCCCGAACCCGACGCCGTGACCGCGTCCGCCGGCACCTGCGCGGCGGGGACCCCGTCGGCCTTCGCCAGCGCCGCACGACGCTCCTCGACGGCCTTGAGCAGGTCGGCGTTGTTCGGCCCGAGGTTCGAGCCGGAGGACGCCCCCGCGTCGTAGCCGTCCCCGGCGGCGGACGGCCGGGACTGGAACCAGCGGTCGGCCTGCTTGCCCGTGAACGACTGCCCGATCAACGAGGAACCGACGACCTTGCCGGACGAGTCCGTGACCATCGAGCCGTTGGCCTGGTCGTGGAACGCCGCCTGGCCGACGCCCCAGACGGCGAGCGGGTAGCCGACGCCCAGGACGACGGTGGCGACGAGGGTGAGGCGGATGGCCACACCGGCGGAACGGAAGGTGGAACGTGCAGATGCCATGACTAGAACCCCGGGATGAGACCGACCACGAGGTCGATCAGTTTGATGCCGATGAAGGGGACGACCACGCCGCCCAGCCCGTAGACGAGCAGGTTGCGGCCGAGGATCGACGACGCTGCTGCCGCGCGGTACTTGACGCCACGCAGGGACAGCGGGATGAGCGCCACGATGACGAGCGCGTTGAAGACGACCGCCGACAGGATCGCGGACGACGGGCTGTGCAGCCCCATGATGTTGAGCGCCGCGAGCCCCGGGAACGCCGCCTGGAACATCGCCGGGATGATCGCGAAGTACTTCGCGACGTCGTTGGCGATGGAGAAGGTGGTCAGGGCACCGCGGGTGATGAGCAGCTGCTTGCCGATGCGGACGACGTCGATGAGCTTGGTCGGGTCGGAGTCGAGGTCGACCATGTTGCCCGCCTCCTTCGCCGCCGTCGTGCCGGTGTTCATCGCGACGCCGACGTCCGCCTGGGCCAGGGCCGGGGCGTCGTTGGTGCCGTCACCGGTCATGGCGACGAGGTTGCCGCCCTCCTGCTCGCGCTTGATGTACGCGAGCTTGTCCTCCGGGGTGGCCTCGGCGAGGAAGTCGTCGACGCCGGCCTCGTGGGCGATGGCGGCCGCGGTGCGCGGGTTGTCCCCGGTGATCATCACCGTGCGGATGCCCATCGACCGGAGCTCGGCGAACCGCGACGCCATGCCGTCCTTGACGACGTCCTTCAGGTGCACGACGCCGAGTAGGGCGACCGCGCCGTCGGAGGAGCGACGGCCGACGACGAGCGGGGTGCCGCCCTGGTCGGAGATCTCCGCGACGGTCGCGTCGATGGCCGACACCACACCGGCTTCGGTGGTGTCCGCCCAGGCGAGCACTGCCGCTGCAGCGCCCTTCCGGATCTGCGACCCGTCCGGCAGGTCGAGACCGGACATGCGCGTCTGCGCCGTGAACGGCACCTCGACGGCACCGTCCGGCAGTGCCGGTGCCACCCCTGCGTCAGCAGCGAGCGACACGATCGAGCGGCCTTCCGGTGTCCCGTCGGCGGCGCTCGACAGCGCGGCTGCCGCCATCAGCGCAGCCTCGCTCACACCCGGCACCGGCACCACGCGGGATGCCCGACGGTTGCCGTAGGTGATCGTACCGGTCTTGTCGAGCAGCAGCGTCGTGATGTCGCCGGCGGCCTCGACCGCGCGGCCCGACATCGCCAGCACGTTGTGCTGCACGAGCCGGTCCATGCCGGCGATGCCGATCGCGGAGAGCAGGGCTCCGATGGTGGTCGGGATGAGGCAGACGAGCAGGGCGATGAGCACCGGCACGCTGACCGTCGCGCCGACGAGCCCCGCGATGGGCTGCATCGTCAGGCAGACGATCACGAAGACGATCGACAACGAGGCGAGCAGGATGTTCAGCGCGATCTCGTTCGGCGTCTTCTGCCGTGCCGCACCCTCGACCAGGCGGATCATCCGGTCGATGAAGGTCTCGCCCGGCGTCGAGGTGATGCGCACCACGATCCGGTCCGACAGCACCCGGGTGCCGCCGGTGACGGCACTGCGGTCACCGCCGGACTCGCGGATGACCGGTGCGGACTCGCCGGTGACGGCCGACTCGTCGACCGACGCGATGCCGTCGATGACGTCACCGTCGCCGGGGATGACCTCGCCGGCGACGACCACGACCACGTCGCCCTTGGCCAGGTCGACGGACGCGACCTCCTCGGTCTCGTTGCCGGTCGCGGCCGCGTCGGTCGTCGTGTACCCGAGCACGCGGCGGGCGCTCGTGGTCGAGCGGGTCTTCCGCAGGGTGTCGGCCTGCGCCTTGCCACGGCCCTCGGCCACCGACTCCGCCAGGTTGGCGAAGACGACGGTCAGCCAGAGCCACACGGCGATCGCGATGGTGAACGCGGACGGCTCGACGACGGCAGCCGCCGTCGTCAGCGCTGCGCCGACCTCGACGATGAACATGACGGGGTTCCGCCACATGAGTCGCGGATCGAGTTTCCGCAGGGCGCCCGGGAGGCCCGCCACCAGTTGGCGGGGTCCGAATGCAGACGAGCGGGTGGCCGGTTCCACGGCGGTGCGCGGTTCCGACTCCGTGGTCACGGGGGTGGTCATGACAGTCCTTCTGCGAGCGGACCCAGTGCGAGCACCGGGAAGTAGGTGAGTGCGGTGACGATGACGGCGACGCCGCCGAGCAGCCCGATGAACAGCGGGCGGTGGGTGGGCAGCGTGCCGGCGGTCTCCGGCACCCGGTCCTGCGCGGCGAGGGACCCGGCGAGCGCCAGGACGAACACCATCGGCACGAAGCGGCCGAGCAGCATCACGACGCCGAGCGAGGAGTTCATCCACGTGGTGTTCGCGGTGAGCCCGCCGAAGGCCGAGCCGTTGTTGTTCGCACCCGAGGTGAAGGCGTAGAGCAGCTCGGTCAGCCCGTGGTTGCCGGGGTTGAAGATCGACGTCCCGAGCACCTGTTCGCGGACCCCGGGGATCACGAGCGAGAGCCCGGTGGCCAGGAGCACGAGGGTCGGCGTGACGAGGATGTACAGCGCCGCGAAGGTCATCTCCTTGGCGCGGATCTTCTTGCCGAGGTACTCCGGGGTGCGACCGACGAGCAGGCCGCCGATGAACACCGTGATGACGGCGAGCACGAGCATGCCGTACAGGCCGGATCCGACGCCGCCGGGGGTGACCTCGCCGAGCATCATGTTGACGAGCGCCATCATCCCGCCGATCGGGGTGTAGCTGTCGTGCATCGCGTTGACCGCACCGGTGGACGTCGAGGTGGTCGCGGTCGAGAAGAGCGTCGAACCGAGGATGCCGAAGCGGCTCTCCTTGCCCTCCATCGCGGCCCCGGCAGCGTGTGTGGCGACACCGCCGCCGCCGAGTTCGGCGATCGACATGACCGACAGCGACACGAGGAAGATCGCGCCCATCACGGCGAGGATCGCGTACCCCTGGCGGTCGTCGCCGACCAACCGTCCGAACGTGCGCGGGAGCGAGAACGGGATGACGAGCATCAGGAAGATCTCGACCAGGTTCGTCCACGCCTGCGGGTTCTCGAACGGGTGCGCCGAGTTCGCGTTGAAGTAGCCACCACCGTTCGTGCCGAGCTCCTTGATCGCCTCCTGCGACGCGACGAACCCATCCGGGATGTGCTGCGTGCCACCGATGAGCGTGGTGACGTCGGTGCCACTCCCCCACGACTGGACGACCCCGCCGGCGACGAGGACGATCGCGAAGACGAACGCCCCGGGCAGCAGCAGTCGGCCGAGACCGCGGACGATGTCCACCCACACGTTGCCGAGCGTGCCCGACTTGCGACGGGCGAACCCGCGCACCAGGGCCACGGCGACCGAGAGACCGACGGCCGCGGACAGGAAGTTCTGCACCGCCAGGCCGGCCATCTGCACCGTGTAGCCGAGGGTGGCCTCGGGCGAGTAGGACTGCCAGTTCGTGTTCGCGACGAACGACGCCGCGGTGTTGAACGCGAGCGAGGGTCCGACGGCGGGCAGCCCGAGGTCGCCGGGCAGGACGACCTGGATGCGCTGCAGCAGGTAGACGAGCAGGAGCCCGGCGACGCTGAAGAGCAGCACGCCGCGCAGGTACACGGGCCACGACTGCTCGGCGTCCGGGTCGACCCCGATCAGCCGGTAGACCCCGCGCTCGACCCGGTTGTGGCGGACGGGCGTGAAGACCTTCGCCATCCAGTCACCGAGCGGGCGGTACGCGACGACGAGCAGCAGGACGAGCGTGGCGACCTGGGCGATGCCCGCCCAGACGTCCGCGGCGCCCACTAGAAACGCTCCGGACGCACGAGCGCCCAGACGAGGTACACGACTGCGGCGATGCCGAGGACGGCGGCCGCGATGGTGATGCCGATCACAGCCGTTCCACCCCCTTGGCGATCAGTGCCACCACGCCGAACACGGCGAGGACACCGGCGACGACGAACACGTCGAACACGAGGGACTCCAGAAGCTCTGCGGTGTCCGCGCCGGGTGACGCGGACCGGCACCACTTGTGGTGCCGAACCGATGCTGGATCCTGCGCAGGGCCTCCAGGCCGCTCCTAACGGATCCCTGACGCCGCCCTGGCGGACGCATGCACGCTCCTAACGCGCGTGACCGAGGTGGCTCAGTCGGCCGCGGTCGCGAGTCGGGTCGACAGGTCACGAACGGCTCGGCGCAGCGCGTCCGGCCCCTCGGCCCGGATCGGCACGGCCAGCCCGGCGATGACTCCCGCGAGCCCGCCCCACGACCACGATCCGAGGGTGACGCGGGCCCGGTCGTCCTCGAGCCGCTCGACCACGGCGTCCTCGGGCAGGTACGGCGCTATCCGCCGCGCATCGCCCGCGGTCATCGACACCGACCCGGTGCACGGCCACACGTCGTCGACCGCAGACCCCTTGAACCGCGCGGCCACGAACGCGGCCGCATCGCCACCGGGGATCGGTCGCGGCGTGAAGGGGACGCGGGTGCGCATCCGGGGCGTGATCCGGTCGATGCGGTGCGTGCGCCAGTCGTCGCGGTCGACATCCCGGTCGAGCAGGTACCAGCGACCGTTCCGGGCGACGACGGCGTGCGGTTCCACCCGGTGCGGAGTCTCGTCGTCGCCGTACCCGAAGCGGAAGACCTCGTGCAGGTGGACGGCCTCGCTCACCGCCACCAGGACCCCCGGGTCGGTGGTGGTCCGGCTCGTCGTGGTCACGGCCTGCACCGCGTCGACCCGGGACCGCAGCCGCGCGGGCATCACCTGCCGGACGGTCGCGAGGGCACGGGCCGCCGACTCGGCGACGTCTGCCCCCGATGCCGGTGCCACGGCGAGCGCCAGGGCGATCGCCACCGCCTGGTCGTCGTCGAAGAGCAGCGGGGGCAGGTCGGAGCCGGCCTCGAGCCGGTAGCCGCCCGCCGGTCCGCGGAGCGCCTCGACCCGGTACCCGAGCCCGCGGAGTCGATCGACGTCGCGGCGGACGGTGCGGGGACTGACCTCGAGACGGCCGGCGAGCTCGTCGCCCGGCCAGTCGCGGTGCACCTGCAACAACGACAGCAGCGCGAGGATGCGCGAGGAGGGTCCGGCCATGGCGTCCATCTTCGTCCGAGAAGCGGACATGATCTGACCGCATTGCGCGACATCCTCGTCCCATGAGCATCGAGACGACAACCCACCTCAACTTCGACGGCGACGCCCGCGCGGCGCTCGACTTCTACGCATCGGTCTTCGGCGGCGAGGTCACCGCCGCCACCTACGGCCAGATGGGCGCCCTGGACGACCCGGCCTGGGTGGACCGGATCGTCTTCGGTCAGGTCTCCACGGCCGCCGGGTTCCGCGTCATGGCCTTCGACGTCTGGCCCGGGCAGCCCTACGACCAGGGATCGAACGCCTTCTACGTGTTCGTGCACGGCGACGACACGGCCGAGATCGAGCGGTACTGGGCGGCACTGTCCGAGGGCGCCGAAGTCCGGCAGCCCCTGGAACCCTCGGCCTGGGCGCCGTTGGCCGGGCAGCTGCGCGACCGGTTCGGCGTGGTCTGGCAGCTCGACGTCGCCCCCGCTGGCGACTGATCCGTCCTGAGGGTCGCGGTCAGCGCGTCGGCGTCCACGTCGACACGGTGACCGCGGCCGTGACCGTCGCCGGCTCGAACTCCGTGTCCGCCGCGACGTGGTGGTGGCTCGGCCCCATGTGCACGACGTCGTGGACGTCCTCCGCCGACAGCTCCATGGTCCACGTCAGGTCCTCGGAGGACCGCAGCGCGAACGACGGCGTCAGGGAGTCGTGCAGCCGGCGCTCCTTCTCCGGGTCCACGCTGATCGTCGCCTCGGCGAGCTCCGCCAGGTGGCCGGTCCGCGGGGTCACCACCGCGAGCACGCCGTCGACATGCAGGACGCGGGCGTACTCGGTCTGGTTGCGGGGCGCGAAGACGTCGAGCAGGACGGCTGCAGCGCCGTCGACGACCGGGAGGCGCTCGGTCACGTCCCCGACGACGGCCCCCGCGCGCTCGTGGGCGCGTGCCGCACGCCGGATCGCGACGGCCGACAAGTCCAACGCGACCCCGAGCCTCCCGTCCGCCGCGCGCAGCGCATGCGCCAGGTAGGTCCCCGGGCCGGAACCGACGTCGAGCACGATGCCGGGCGCGGTGGCGTCCGCGACGATCGCGGCGAGCGCCCGCTCGACGGGCGCGTAGTGCCCGCGCCCCAGGAACCGCAGCCGCGCGTCCACCATCTCCGGGGTGTCCGCGGTGAGTGCGCGCCGCTTCGCGGGCAGGAGCGTCAGGTGGCCCTGCTTCGCCTCGTCGAACCGGTGACCGTTCGGGCAGCCGACCTGGCCGCCGTCGACGCGACCGAGGGGCTCGGCGCACACGGGGCAGGCGAGCATCGGCAGCAGGTCGTCACGCACCGGCCCAGCGTACGGGCCTCGGTAGCCTGACCGGATGTCGCTGCAGCAGCTCTTCGGCCTCGACGGCCGCACCGCACTCGTGACGGGAGGCAGCTCCGGCATCGGCCGGGCGATCGCCACCGCACTCGCCGACGCGGGTGCCCACGTCCTCGTCGCCGCCCGGACGTCCGCGACCATCGACGCCACCGTCGCCGGCATCCGCCAGGCGGGCCGCTCGGCTGACGGCATCGTCGCGGACCTCTCCTTCCGCGCTGGCGCACACGCACTCGCGGACGCCGCCGGGGACGTCGACGTGCTGGTGAACTCCGCCGGGATCAACCTGCGGCCGCCGATGCCCGAACTCGACGAGGCCACCTGGGACGCCACGATGGCCGTCAACCTCGACGCGCCGTTCGTGCTCGGGCAGCGGCTCGCACCCGGCATGGCGGCCCGTGGGTACGGGCGGATCGTGTCGATCAGTTCGCAGCAGGCCCACCGCCCCTTCGCCGCCAGCGGCGCGTACGGGGTCTCCAAGGCTGGTCTGGAGGCGTTGGCCCGGTCCCAGGCAGAGGCCTGGTCCGCGCAGGGGGTCACCTCCAACGTCCTCGTCCCCGGTTTCGTGCGCACCCCGCTCAACGAGCGACTCGGGTCCGACCCGGCGACGGTCGCGGCCCTCGCCGCACGGACGCTGGTCGGGCGGAACGGGCTGGCGTCGGACTTCGCCAGCGCGGCGGTGTTCCTCGCCGGACCCGGGTCTGCCTACGTCACCGGGCAGTCCATCGCAGTGGACGGCGGGTTCTCCGTCCACTGACCTCGAGGGACGCCGACGGCACGGTGCTGCGCAGCAGTACGGTCAGGTCATGGCAGTCATCGAGCAGGCAACGCTCCGCCCCTCCAAGGCCGAGGCGCTCGCCGCCTGGCTCCCCGACCAGGCGTGGAGCGGCGTCGTCGCGGGAGCGCCGCTCGAGGTCGTCGGGCAGTTCCGGTTCGACGACCCCGCTGGCGAGGTCGGCATCGAGGTGCTCCTCGTCCGCACCGACGACGGCCGGGTCCTGCAGGCGCCACTGACCTACCGGGACGCACCACTGCCGGGTGCCGACGTGTTCCTGGTCACCGAGATGGACCACTCCGTGCTCGGACGACGGTGGGTGTACGACGCGGTGGGTGATCCGGTCTATGCCGACGTGCTGCGCCGGGCGATCGTCACCGGCGGGCACGAAGCCTCGCTCGAGATGGCCAACGGTGCCGGACAGCGGCCGAAGGACGCCTGGGCCAGCGGGAGCGGCTCCGCACCCGACTCCCCCAGTGTCACCTCGGTGCGAGCGACCACTGCGGACGCCCTGACGTCGATCGCGACCGACCACGGCACGATCGTCATCGCTCGGGTCGTCGGTACGGCCCTGCCCGAGGGCGAGACGCTGACCGGGACGTGGACGGACGGCTCCGAGGTGCTCGCCGTCCTGCTGCCCGAACGCGCCTGAGGTACTGGCAGGGCCTGCCTGTGCCGGGGACCGGCTGGCAGGATCGACGGCGTGAAGACACTGGAGTTGCCACAGACAGACCTCACCGCCTCCGACGTCGTCGTCGGACTGATGCGGATCAACGACATGAGCGACGAGGACATCCGTTCGCTCTACAGCGCCTCGCGCGATGCGGGCGTGAACATGTTCGACCACGCCGCGGTCTACGGCGAGTGGCACGGCTGCGAGGAGCGGTTCGGCGCCGCCGTCACGCTGACGCCCGCGGAACGCGCCGAGATCGTGCTGCAGACCAAGGTCGGCATCCGGCCGACGCCGAAGGGCGCGTACTTCGACTTCTCGTACGAGCACATCCTCGAGTCCGTGCACGAGTCGCTCGAGGCACTGCAGACCGAGTACGTCGACGTCCTGCTGCTGCATCGCCCCGACGCCCTGGTCGAGCCGGAAGAGGTCGCGAAGGCCTTCGACGAGCTGCACGCCGCCGGCAAGGTGCACCACTTCGGCGTCTCGAACCACACCCCCGGCCAGGTCGACCTGCTCAAGAAGCACGTCCGCCAGCCGCTCGCGTTCAACCAGGTGCAGCTGAGCATCACCCACGCCAACGTGATCTCGCAGGGCCTGACCGCGAACATGGGCGGCCTGGAGCAGTCGGTCGATCGCGACAACGACATCCTCAACTACTCGCGCATCAACGACATCACGCTCCAGGCCTGGTCGCCGTTCCAGAAGGGCTTCTTCGACGGCGTCTTCCTGGGCGACCGTGAGCAGTACGCCGACCTGAACGACGTGCTCGAGGAGGTCGCCGCCGCACACGGTGTCACCCCGACCGGCATCGCGGTCGCGTGGATCACCCGCCACCCCGCGCACTTCCAGGTCGTCCTCGGCACGACGAACCCGCAGCGCGTGCGGGACTCGGCAGCCGGCTCGGACGTCGAGCTGTCGCGCGAGGAGTGGTACCGGATCTTCACGGCGGCCGGACACACCGTTCCCTGAACCGGGACCACCCCGTGGGGTCGGGCAGGGTGGGATCGTGCTCCACGACCTCGCCCTGCCCGTCCGCCTGACCACACGCTCCGGCGAACTGACGCTGCGGAACGCGGTGGACGAGGACCTCGATGCGCTCATGGCGCTGTTGTCCGACGACCCGATCAGCGCCGCACGGGGTGACGTCGCCGCGCCGGAGGACCGCCCGCAGTACGCCGAGGCACTCCGGTCGATCGTGGACGACCCGGCGAACGCGCTGCTCGTCGCCGAGGACGCCGACGGGCGGCTCGTCGGGACGCTGCAACTCACCCGGATCCCCGGGATGGCTCGTCGTGGTGCCACCCGACTGCTCGTCGAGGCGGTGCGGGTCAGCAGTGCGCTGCGCTCCGGCGGCATCGGGAGTGCGCTGATGCGCTGGGTGACCGACGTCGCGGCGCGGGCCCTCGGGACCCCGCTCGTGCAGCTCACCTCGGACGCTGCACGGACCGATGCGCACCGGTTCTACGAGCGTCTCGGCTTCACCGGCTCGCACGTCGGGTTCAAGTACCGGGTCCCCGACCCTTCCGCCATCCCGCCTGATATGTCACACTGAGACCAGTCGCCCCATCGAGGTGGGTGCGGAAGTGATCCCCGGGAGCTCCTGCGGTATAGCGGGGCCCGGGGATTCGCGCGTTCACCGACGGTGTTCGTGGACGCTCAGCACATGGTCCAGCTGCTCGAGGTAGGCCGTTTCCCCTCGCCGAGCCAGCGCGACCACGCCGCAGACCGCATCCGCCGCCCAGAGAAGTGGCTCGCGGCCACCTGGCAGGTGCTCGAACACCAGCCCGTGAACCAACTTGCGTGACCGCAGGGCGTCGAGGTGCGCGCGATCGTTCCGGTCCGAGGGCCCGCGAGATTCGAGGACGACTCGGTCGACACCGCCCGCGCGGAGTTCGAGGATCAAGTGCTCAAGAGCAAGACGGCGACGGCGCTCGCTCCGGACGGATCGGTCAGTCACGCTCACGACCCCGATGGCTTCGAACGGATGGTCGCACAGCATCCCGACGATCCCGGTGCGGTGCCGGGCGTCGCTCTCGGACCAGTGCAGCTTCCGCGCCGATCGTGGCTTGATGGCGCAGAGCGAGTCCCGGAACCGCTCAGCATCGCGGTCGGCGACTGTCACCGCCCCGAGGATGTACGCGCCGGGGTCACGTTCGTCTCCGGGCTCGGACTCGTCCACGTAGGCCGTCGGTACCATTCCGGAATACTACCGGTCAGACAGTGACGCACGGCCGATCCGACCGAAGCCGCGCTAGTCGTCGGAGGCGGAACCAGCAGACCTCGGCGTCGGCACGTTCACGTCGACCGGGGACACCCCGGCGGGGTCGGCCGAGGCGCCGCCCACGACGTCGAACGAGATCCCGAGCATCGCCGGGTCCTCGTCGAGTTCGAGCCCGTCCTGGCGGACCTGGTCCTCCGGGATCGCACGGCCACCGGACGGATCCCACGAGTTCGCGATCGACATGCGCACGAGCATGCCCGAGCCGCTTGGCAATCGCCCAAGAAACCCCTGAGGGCCCCCGGACCGCTCAGCCGGCGAGGTCGTCCGGGTGCAGCCGCTCGCCGGCGTGCGGACGCCGGAACACCGGGCCGCCGCCGGCTTCGTCCTCGTCGTGGTGGCTGACGGGCGAGACGCTCGGGTCGGCGGAGTCGTCGCCGACGTCGGCGCCGCGGTCCTCCTCCATCTCGAGTTCGGACTCGTCACTGCCGTCCACGGGGATGGACCGGCCCTGCTGTTCGGGATCGAACGGTGCGCTCATCGACATGGGGCGAGCATGCTCCCGCTCGGTGAACGCCGGGTCAACGCTGTCCGTCGGCCGCGATGAGCTCGAGCTGCGTCAACGTGAGGTCGGTGCCGGCGGTGAACGTGAACGACGACCCACCGCCGAGGATCCGGAACACCCGGGTCTGCCCGGCCCACGAGAACTCGGCGCCGTCGACCGCGGTGACGGCGTCGTCGAGGCCGACCTGCCACGAGTAGGACCCCGGCGATGCCACCGTCACGGTGTACAGCGAGGCGGCGGGGCACGACACGTCGAAGGACACGGACTCCCCCGCCGCGAGCGCCGTGACGGTGCGGCCGGTGTCGTCGGTGAGCGCCGAGGCACCGACGGGCAGGACGTCCACCGGGGCGTCCCGGTAGCCGTGCACGTCGGAGGCCGAGACGGGGCGGGTGTCCGACACCCAGCCCTGCGGCTCGTCGGACAGGGTGAACTCGATCCGCGACGCGGCCACGACCACGCTGTGCGGGATGGTGACCGAGGTCCAGGGCGCGCCGTCGACCGTCACCGACGCGACGTACGCGCCTGCGGAGCTGGCGGCGATTTCGATGACGGTGGGCGATCCTCCCGGCTGTCGCAGCACCGTCCTGCGGACCGACGGCGGCACGAGCACGTAGGTACCGGTCGACGGGGCCAGCGGGTACAGGCCGATGGTCGCGAAGACGTACCAGGCGCTCATCTCGCCGTTGTCCTCGTCGCCGGGGTAGCCCTGACCGAGGTCGGACCCGACGAACAGGCGCTCGAGCGATTCGCGGACGATGCGGTGCGCGTCGTCGTGCCGCCCGGTGAACATCGGGAAGAAGGGGATGTGGTGCGCGGGCTGGTTCGACAGCCCGAGCATGCCCATCCGGACGTCGCGGGCCTCGGTCATCTCGTGGATCGGGAAGCCGTACGAGCCGGACCGCGCCAGCGCACCGGTCTCGGGGGTGGCGAAGAACGCGTCGAGAGCGGCATCGAACCGCTCCGGCCCGCCGTGCAGGTCGACGATGCCAATGCCGTCGTGCGGTGCCGTGAACGCGGTGCCCCACGCGTTCGTCTCCGTGTAGTCGTCGCCCCAGTCGCGCGGGTCGAACTCGGTGCCGACCCGCCACGAGCCGTCCGGGTCGCGGCCGATGAAGAACCCGCGCTCGGAGTCGAACACGTGCCGGTACTGCAGCGACCGGCGGGCGAACCACTCGGCCTCGGCCTCGTAGCGGGACAGGTCGGCGGGCGTCCGCGCCCGTGACGCGAGCAGGCCCGCCATGACGGCCAGGCCCCAGTCGTTGATGGCCGCGTCCAGGGTCCACGACATCCCCTCGTGGGTCGCCGTGTCGACGTGGCCGCGGAAGGCGCCCGGGAGGCTCCCCTTGCGTCCGACGCGCTCGTCACGCGGCGGGACGGTCGCGTTCCGCACCGCGCTCCGGTACGCCTCGCCCAGGTCGAAGCCACGCACGCCCTTCACCGCGAGGTCGGCGAAGACGGTGTCGCTCGTGGTGCCGGTCATGCAGTCCTCGGCGCCGGGGGCACTCCAGCGGGGCGTCCACCCGCCGTCGTGGTGGTGCTCGACGAAGCCCTGCGCGAGCTCGCCCGCGGTCTCGGGGGTCAGGAGTCCGAGGAGCGGCCAGGCCGTGCGGTAGGTGTCCCAGAAGCCGTTCGTGGTGGTGAACGGACCCTCGACGACCTCCGGCCCGGGCTCGTCGCGGATCGGGTCCGCCAGCACGGCGCCGTACGGGGAGCGGTGCCGCGGGGTACCGGTCAGGGCGGTCTCCCCGGCGCGGTTCGGGTAGAGGAACAGCCGGTACAGGCCGGAGTACAGGCTCGTCAGCTGGTCGGGGGTCGCGCCGTCGAAGGACAGCGTCGCGAGCTTCTCGGTCCACAGTGCCTCAGCACGGGAGCACATGGCGTTGAACGAGCCGGCGTCGTCGAGGTTCGCGCGGGCATCCTCGATCGAGACGGTCGAGATGCCGAGCAGGACGTCGACCGGGCCGCCGGTGCCCCCGGGTTCCCCCATGGACAGCCAGCCGCGCAGCTCGTGCTCGCCGATCGTCGTGTGGTCGGCGGTGACCCCCGCGACCCGCAGGTGCACGTGGTGCGGCGGGGTGCCGGGGCGGTCGTCGAGGACGGCCTCGACCACGGCGGTGCCGTCGGTGATCGTCACGGAGACGTTCGACACCCGGCCGTGGTGGTCGAGCACGACGCTGCGGGTGCCGGTGAACCGGAACCCGAGGGCGAACTCCCCCGCGGTCAGCTCGGCCCTCACACCGTGCTCGAGGGCGACACGGTAGCGGTGCGGGCCGTCCTGCTCGTCCTCGTGGTCGAACCCGAGCGCGCGGGCGGACCGGTCGACGTCGGGGGTGTCGAGCGGCGAGGGCATCACCTGGAACACCCCGCGGTCGCCCATCCACGGCGACGGGATGTGACTCGTCGCGAAGGCCTGGATCGCCGGTCGGAGTCGCCCCTGGTCGTCGAGCCGGTCGTGCTCCTGGTACGCGTACGGCCAGCGGTTGCTCGAGGCGTCCGTCATCGGCAGGCCGAACACCCCACCGTGCGGGACGCCGACGAGCGGGGCGTTGTTGCCGCGGGAGAACCGGGAGGACGCCTGGGTGCCGCGGGTCGTCCGGACGTGGCCGAGCGGGGTCGTCGGGGTCGGACGCGCGGGACCGATCCGGACGGCGTCGAGCCAGCCGCGCAGTGCGGGACGCTCGCCATCGGTGGCCGCAGCCGACGTGTCGGAGCCGAGCCGGGCCTCCAGGCGGTCGACGACCAGCCCCGCGAACGGCGTGAGGTCGACCGCGCGACGGTTCCACTGGTCCACCCACTGCTTGCGGGCCGCGTCCTGCGCATCCGGGGTGATCGCGTCGCCGTACTGGTCACGGACCGCGGCGTGGTCACGCAGCCGCGAGCCGTCGGTGAAGACGACGTCGACGGCGAAGGCCGTGGCGTCCCAGAAGTGCGGCAGGTCTGCTTCCGTCGGTTCCGATGCCCCGTCGGGCAGGGTCCGCTCGGGGAACCAGACCCAGGACAGCTCGTCGCCGGTGGCGATGGTGCGTCCGGTGCAGCCGGGGACGATCGCCTCGGCGACGGACGCTCCCGCCGGTCGTTCGACGAGCCAGGCCTCTGCTGAGCCGAAGCCGACGCCGTTCCGAGCGGCCACGGCCGTCGTCGGACCACCGCTCCGTTGCAGTTCTCGCACGGAACGAGCCTATTTGCTCCAGGGACTGGACGAAAACCCCGGCGTGTCAGTGCTCGTCGTCAGTGCTGGTCGTCAGTCCTTGTTGTGTCCCGGCGCGCTGCCGGACTTGCCGGGGGCGGTGTCCGACGTGGTGTCGACCGCGCCGGTGTCGGCCGCGCCCGTGTCAGCCGCGCCCGTACCGTCCTGCGGCTCCTGCACCGGGTTCGAGGCCGGAGTGCTCGGCTCCGGGCCGACGGGCGGGTCCTGGGTGGGCTGCTCCGGCTCGGTCGGTTCGCTCGGCTGCTCGCTCGGTTCCTCGGCGGGCTGCGACGGCTGCTGCTGCTCCTGCGAGGGCTGCTGCTCGGCGGGTTCGCTCGGCTGCTGTTCCTCGCCCGGGTCCTCGGACGGCTGCTGCTCGGTCGGCGCGGTCGACGTGGTGTCCGTCGGGGCCGGGGTGCCGTCGTCGTCGCCGTTCAGGGCGAACACCGCGACCCCGATGCCGATCAGCACCAGGACGATCACGATGACCGCGGCGATGAGCGGTCCGCGCTTCTTCTTCTCCGGCTGGTCGCCTCGGACCGGGCTGGGCGTGACGGGCGGCGGGGTCGGCCCGTTCGGGCCCGGTGCGCCGCGGCCGTTCGCCTGGGCGCCGAGGACGGTCGTCGAGACGTCGTCAGCGGCGTTCGGACGCTGGGTGTCGAGGACGCGGGTGGCGTCGTCGCCCGGACGCGCGCCGCCGTTCGGCAGTTCGCTCGCCGGCATCGCCTGCGTGCGGTCGTCGGCGTTCGCCGCAGCGGCGGCGCCGACCGCGGCACCAGCGGCACCTGCGGCCGCAGCCGTCACCGCACCGGGTGTGCCGGGCAGCAGCTGCGTGGCGTTCGTCGGCTCGTCGCGGCCCAGCGCACGCAGGCGCTCGGCGGCCTCGGCTGCCGTCGGTCGCTCCGCCGGGTCCTGCGCGGTCATCACGTGCAGCAGGGTGCGCCAGGCCGTGGGCAGCTGCCGGTCGATCTCGGGCGAACGGGTGAGCCGGGCGGTGGCCGACTCGACCGCGCTGCCCGGGAACGGCTGGCGGCCGGTCATGCACTCGAGCAGCACGAGCCCGAGCGAGTAGACGTCGGCCTTGCCGGTGATCTCCTTCGCCAGGACCTGCTCCGGGGCCAGGTACGCGGCCGTCCCCATCACGGTCCCCGTCCCCGTCACCCGTGAGGCGTCGCGGAGCAGGGCGATCCCGAAGTCGGCGAGCTTGACGTGCCGGCCGTCGCTCTCGAGCAGGACGTTCGCGGGCTTCACGTCACGGTGGACGATCCCCTGCGCGTGCACGGCGGCCAGGCCGTCGGCGACCTGGGCACCCAGGCGGGCAGCGGTCGCGGGGTCGAGCGGGCCCTCGCGCAGACGGGTCGCCAGGTCGCTGCCCGGCACGAGTTCCATGACGAGGTACGAGTCGCCGTCGACGTCGTCGAGCGCGGCGTCGTAGAGCGTGACGAGCTCGGGGGCGCGCAGCGTCGCGAGGGTCTGGATCTCCGCCTCGGCGCGGGCGCGCTCACCGCGGTCGACGGGGCCGATGCGGAACACCTTGACCGCGACCTCGCGACCGAGTTGCTCGTCGACCGCCCGGTACACGGACGCCATGCCACCGTGTCCGAGCGTGCCCGTGACGCGGTACCTGCCGCCGAAGACCCGTTCTTCCATGCCCGGCAACCTACCGGTCGCGGCTGACGGCGCTCTGCCGTTCGGGGCGCCCGGCGGCTTCGTGAGCAGAAGATGTCGGGTGCGGGCGAGCGACCCGACGTCTTCTGCTCACGAAGTGATGCGGTCGACGTCCGGCGCGGGGTCGGCACCGTGGTGGAGCGCCGTCAGGTACAACCGGTGCGCCGTGATCACGAGGGCGAGCCAGGCGAGTCCGAGCGCCCACGCCGCCAGCACGTCGGTCAGCCAGTGGTGACCGAGGAACACCCGCGACGCCCCGACCGACAGCACGAACAGGGTGCCCACGACGATCGTCCACACCCGGGTGACGACGCGCGACTGCCGCAGGAGCAGGAGGTACACGATCGTGCCCACGATCACCGTGGAGTTGAGCGTGTGCCCCGACGGGAACGACGGCGACGTCTCGTACGGCGGCACCGCGTCGGACAGCGGCGGACGGGCACGACCGATGAGGTCCTTGCCCGCGATCGTCATGAGCAGCGAGCCACCGCTCGCGGCGACCAGGAGCACCAGCGGCGTCCATGCACGGCGCTGGATCGTGAAGCCGACCAGGAACCCGAGCGCGACGATCGGCATCCCGATCGTGCCCGCGATGTCGGTCCACCAGGTGACGAGCGTGTCCGCCGTGGGTGATCGGAGTGTGAGCGCCCAGTCCAGGACGGGTCGGTCGAGCACCGCGACGTCGTCGGCTTCCCGCACGGCGTCGTAGACCTCGGAGGCGATCCACGTGGCGAGGACGGCGACACCGAGACCCACGGCGAGGGTCAACAGCAGGACGGGCATGGCGCCGAAGCGCTTGCCGAGCGCGGTCCACACGCTGGCGACACTGCGGCCGGCACGGGAGCGCCAACGGGTCAGGTCGACTTCGCCGACGGTGCGGTCGGCGGCGTCCCCGCGTTCGGTGTGCATCCGTCCACCCTGCCCGAAGCCGCCGGGAGCCGTCCCGGCCGAACGCTTCGCCGGTGGGTATTTGACATGCTACGTTGCAGACATCACGAAAGGGCGGTTGAACATGCGAGCAACGAAATGGCGAGGGATCACCGTCGCGGGCGGGGTACTCCTTGCAACCGTCGCCAGTGTCGGCATCACGGCACCAGCGAACGCGTCGACTGCGAGTGCCGTCGAGACCTACGGGCTCGACGGCATCACCGTGCAAGGGCTCCCGAAGTTCACGAACCATGCGGCGCTCCTCGACTACGTCGCGACGAACTCGGTCAGTACTCGGCTCGACGCGGAGACCGGCAGGATCATCTCGGTCGCACCTGTTCCTCCCGCTGAGCGACAGGCGAAGGTGTCCGTACGGAACACCTGCAAGTCCGGAGATGCGTACTGGGCAGCCGCTGCGACGCCGTACACGAACAACTGCTTCTACGGCTCCGCCGGGACCTACACGTTCCCGAGCGGAGGCACGTTCTCGCGGAAGTTCTACATGGGGAGTCACACGGCGCGCGGGGGCTGGAAGTACGGCGGCAAGCAGCACCACACTCCGAAGCAGGGGCCCGGATCGGTCGCGACGCTCGACACCGCGACACAGATCAACCGCGGCCAGCTCTACTGACCGTGCCCGCTCGGGTGCCCCGTGCCTTCCTCGAGCACGCGGCACCCGACCAGGCGCTGCGGCGACAGCCCGACTAGTCCTTCGCCTCCGAGTACGCCCCGACCACCCCGACCGACAGCGGGAACGTCACCGGGAAGTCCTGGAACAGCAGCCGTCCGGCATCGACGGCGGCCTCCCGGATCTGCTCTGCCACCCACTCGGCGTGCTCCGCCGGGGCGTGCACCACGATCTCGTCGTGCACGAAGAACACCAGGTGCGGCCCGTCCGTCACGGCTCCGGGGAACCGCGCGAGCAACCGCGACCGCAGGGACCCCATCCACGCGAGTGCCCACTCGGCCGCGGTCCCCTGCACCACGAAGTTCCGGGTGAACCGCCCCCAGCTCCGGGCACGGGACTCGACCGCACGCTGCATCGCCGGGGTCCCCTCGACCGTGTACGCCTGGTTCCGGGCCTCGAACCACGAGTCCTCGGGCACCGGTGACGTCCGCCCGAGCAGCGTCGTGACGGGTTCGCCGCGCTCCCCCGCACGGGCCGCCCGTTCCACCATGTCGAGCGCCTGCGGGAACGCCCGGACCAGGCGCGGCACGAGCCGACCGCCCTCGCCCTGGGTCGCCCCGTACATCGCACCGAGCATCGCCACCTTGGCCTGCTGCCGGGTCTCCACAGCACCCGAGGCCACCACGCCGTCGTACAGGTCGCGCCCGTCGCCGGCCGCGGCCATCGCCCGGTCGCCGGACATCGCGGCGAGCACACGTGGCTCCAGCTGCGCGGCGTCCGCGACGACGAGTTGCCACCCGGGATCGGCGATGACGGCCCCGCGGATGCCCTTCGGCAACTGCATCGCTCCCCCGCCGTCGGCCGCCCAGCGCCCGGTGACGACACCGCCGACGACGTACTTCGGGTGGAACCGGCCGTCGCGGATCCAGTCGTCGAGCCAGGTCCAGCCGTTGGCGGTGAGCAGTCGCGCCAGGCGCTTGTACTCGAGCAGCGGCTCGATGACGGGGTGCTCGATCTCCTGCAGCTCCCACTTCCGCGTACTCGTGACCATCAGGCCGGCCCGGCGCAGCGACTTCAGGACGTCGGCGGGCGAGTCCGGGTTGAGACCGGGATCGTCGAGGCGCTCGCGCACGACGGCGGCGATCTCCTCGAGGCGTCGCGGCCGCACCCCGTAGGGCACGCGCGGCCCGAGGGCGTCCTCGAGCAGCCGTTCGTGCACGTCGGCACGCCACGGCAGCCCCGCGTGCAGCATCTCGGCCGCCACGAGCGCACCGGCCGACTCCGCGGTGAGCAGCAGGCGGAGCGCGCCGGGAGCGCTCGACCCCGCCACCGCGGCGAGCTGCGCCCGGAACTCCACCACCGGGTCGACCTCGTCGTCGGGCGCGGCGGCGGTGAACAGGGCGTCGTCGAAGAGCTGGGCCTGCGTCGGCCGGACCACGCGGGCTTCCGCGACCGGGGCGTCCAGGGCATCTGCCGGGGCGGCGGTGAGCGCGGATCCCCGTGCCGCGAGCGCGGCCCGCAGGACACGACGACCCAGGCGCAGGTCGACGCAGCGGCCGACCCGCCCGCCGGCAGCGAGCACGGCCGGGTACCAGCGCGCGGTGTCGTCCCACACCCAGCGCACGCCCGGTGCGTCGTGGGCCGCGACGAAGGCCGGGAGGCCCGGCTCGTCCAGGCGGATCGGCTCGCCCCCGGCGGTCCCCGCGTCGGTCAGGGGCGTCGCGAGGACGCCGCCGTCGACGCGGCGGAGGACGAGGTGCACGACACGATCATGCCGTGCCCCACCGACCCCGGCGGACCAGGGCCGGAACGGGTGTCACTCGCCGGGTCGGACCGCCGCGGTGTCGGCGACGTCGATGCGGACGTCGCCGTCCTCGGCACGGGAGACCTCGACCCGCGGATCGGCGTCGTGCTCGTCGGATCCGGACATGCGGCGGAACGTGTCCTGTCGACGTTCCTCGAACGTCATGTCGACGCCGTCGTCGAGGTGGTCGTGGTCGGGCTTCGTCATGCCGTGCACGGTACGCGGCCGTGGCTGCGGGTGGTCACGCGACCGGCGCCGTGCCGGTCCGCTCGGTCCAGTGCCCACCCCTCGCCCACCGATCGAGCACGGCCGCACGCAACCGACCGGACGGCGCCGCGGACCGCGCGGTGGCCAGCGGCACCCCGAAGACGAACTTCGCGACGCTGGCGTCCCCCTCGGTCGCGTCGTGCGCCCCCGGCGGGACGAGACGGAAGCGCCGGGCGAAGCGCACGAGGTTGGCATCGGGACCGAGCGCGGCGGGCAGCCCCGGGTCGAGCATCCAGGAGCGGCACTGCCACCGGTCGGCAGCGAGCTGCGGTGCGAGGCCGCGCAGGACCTCGGGTGCGCGGGCGAACGAGCGGTCGCAGGCCACCGGGTCGAGCGGCCCGGTCTCCGGCACGTGCACGCCCCAGGCCAGCGTGCCGTCCGCCAGGTGGTCGCCGAGTTCGAACTGGAGGCGCCCCACGGCCACCACGCGCCCGGTCACCACGGCGACGAGCCACTCCACCCCGGTGCCGTGCAGTCCGTAGCGGGCGAGCTTGCGGTCGACGTCGGCGACGGATGCCTCGGCGAGCGCGCGCGGGAGGCCCCGCTCCGCGAGCGCGTCGGCGCTGTCCGGCACCGCGGCGCGGAGCGCCGCGACCAGCAGCGCGTCCCGCTCCGCGGGTCCGGCGTCGGCGACGGTGGCGGCCAGTGCGGCCGCCACCGTCGCGGAGTCGCCCGGTGACCCCACGGCGGCGGCGAGGACCGCGACGGACGCGGGGCGGGCCTCCAGGCCGGGGGTCGCGGTGGTCACTTCAGACCGGACGACGCGAGCCCGTCCATCACCCGACGCTGCAGCACGACGAACATGATGAGCACCGGCGCCATCGCCATCAGGCTGGCGGCCATCAGCACCGGGTAGTCGATCGTGCGGTCACTCGACAGGGTCGCGAGGCCGGCGGCGAGCGGCATGTCCTCGGCCCGGGTGGAGACCACGAGCGGCCAGAGCAGCTCGTTCCACGACCACAGCACCGTCGTGATCGCGAGCACGCTGATCGAGGGACGGGCCAGGGGCAGCATGATCCGCCAGAACGTCTGGAACGGGTTCGCACCGTCCATCCGCGCTGCCTCTTCGAGCTCGGGCGGCATGTTCAGGAACGCGGTCCGCATCAGGAACGTGCCGAAGGCGCTGAACAGCCCGGGTGCGACGATCCCCATCAGGGTGTCGAGCCAGCCGAGCCCCTGCACGATCTGGTACTGCGAGATCAGGTAGACCTGCGAGGGCACGAGCAGGATCGACAGCACGATCGCGAGCAGTGCCGCCCGGCCGCGGAACCGCATCCGGGCGAAGGCGTACCCGGCGAGCGTGCACAGGACGATCTGCGCGATCGTGCGGATGATCGTGACGGACACCGACGTGCCGAGCTGGCTGAGGAACGGCAGGCGTTCGAAGACCTGCGCGTAGTTCTGCCACTGCAGCTCCCCCGGCCAGAAGACCGGCGTGACGGACTGCACCTGCGCGTTCGTCGACAGCGACATGATGATCTGCCACAGGAACGGGAAGGCCATCGCGAACCCGCCGATGCCGAGCACGACGTGGATCCACCAGTGGCTGCCGCCGCGACGGCCGGGCCGGCGTGCGGTCCGAGGCGGTGTGACGGTGGCGGTCATCCCTGGACCCACTTCCGTTGGACGCGGAACTGCACGAGCGTGACGATGCCGATGAGCAGGAAGATCACCATCGCGATCGCGGCCGCGAAGCCCTTGTCGTTGTCGATGAACCCGGCGCTGTAGAAGTAGAAGACGAGCGACATCGTCTTCGGGATCACCGGGTTGGTGCTGCCGAGGATCGCGTACAGCAGGTCGAACAGCTGGAAGCTCGAGATCGTCGTGACGATCACCACGAAGAAGATGCTCGGGCTGAGCAACGGCACGGTCACCGACCGGAACTGCCGCCACCGGCTCGCGCCGTCGAGCTCCGCGGCCTCGTAGAGCTCCGGCGGGATGTCCTTGAGCCCGGCGCCGAGGATGATCATCGAGAACCCGAGGGACGACCAGAGGCCGACCAGGCTCACCGCGATCAGCGCGAAGCCGGGGGTCGAGATCCAGTACGGGCCGTCGATGCCGAAGTTCCCGAGGAACCAGTTCACGATGCCGTAGTCGCCGTTGTACATGATCCGCCACACCAGGGCGATCGCCGCGGGCATGGCGACGTACGGCAGGAAGAAGAGCACCCGGTAGAACTGGGCGAACCGCAGCCCCGGGGTGTTCAGCAGACTGGCGAGCCACACCGCGATCGGGATCCCGGCGAGGACGATCACGGTGTAGATCACCGTGTTGAGCAGCGACTGGTACAGCTGCGGGTCACCGACGAGCCGGACGTAGTTGGCGACGCCGGTGAACGTGGCGCCCCCGAAGACGCCCCAGCTGGTGAACGAGTACCAGAACGTCTGGATGATCGGCCAGATGTAGAAGGTGCCGACGCCGACGAGCAACGGGAGCACGAAGAGCCACGGCCACCAGCCGTCGGTCCGTCGTGGCGCTCGGCCGCCGTCGGCTCGCGGCGCGGGGGCACCCCGCCCGGACGGACGTGGCGTCCGGGCGGGGGTGGCTGCGGCCGGGGGCCGCTCGGTGTTGATCGTCACGCGCGGGTCCTACTTTTCCTTGGCGAGGGCGGCGTCCATCTTCTGTGCGAGGTCCTCTGCCACCTGGTCGACGGGCTTCGACCCGTCGAAGGCGCTCGGCAGCAGGGTGGTCTCGAGGGTGTTCCAGGCGGCGGTGTTCTTCGACACCGGCAGCGGCTTCGCGTAGTCCACCGCGTCGAGGAACACCTGCAGGTCGGCGTCGGGCATCGTCTTCGTGAAGGCGCTCTGCGTGCCCTCGTACGCCGGGATGACCGCGCCCATGTCGCCCTGCTGCTGCTGGGCCGTCTCGCCAGCGAGGTAGACCTGCAGCGCCTGGGCGGCGGCCTTGTCCTTGCTCGCCTCGGACACGACGTTCGAGACGCCGTGGATGACGGTCGCCTGTTCCTTGCCCTTCGGCAGCGGGTAGGCGACGACGTCCTTCTCCATCTCGGTGCCGGTCAGCGCGGAGCGGAACCAGCTGCCGCCCTGGTACATCGCGAGCTTGCCCGAGGTGAACCACTGGTCGGCCGTGGTGTCGGTGAGCTGCTTGATCGAGGGTGATGCCCCCGAGTCGATCAGGTCGGTCCAGAACTGCAGGCCGTCCTCGGAGGCCTTCGTGGCGTACTCGGACTCGGTGCCGTCCGCGTTCACGACCGATCCCCCGGCCTGCAGGATCGTGTTGTAGTACGTCGTCTGGCCGTCCATGCCGCCGGCCGCCCCGTAGGCGCCCTTCGACTTCAGCTTCTCGGACAGCTCGGCGCCGGTCTGCTGGAAGTCGTCCCACGTCCAGTCCTCGGACGGCAGGTCCATGCCGGCCTGCTCGAACAGCGACTTGTTCACCCAGACGCCGATGGTGTCGAAGTCCTTCGGCACGCCGTACTGGGTGTCGTCGTACGTGTACAGGTCGTTGAGCGCGCTCGAGTACTTCGACGCGTCGATGTCACCCGACTCGACCTCGCCGGTGATCGGCGCGAGCTTGCCGTTGGCCGCGTACAGCTGGAAGTTCGGGCCGTTCATCCAGAACAGGTCGGGCAGGGTGTTGCTCGAACCCTGGGTCTGCAGCTTCGTCCAGTAGTTGGCGAACGGCGTGACGTCGACGCTCACCTTGATGTCCGGGTACTCCTCGTTGAAGCCCTTCAGGTTGGCCTTGATCGCCTTCACCTGGTTCTCGTCCCAGACGGCGTAGGTCAGGGACGCCTTGGTGTCCTTCGGCGCGGCCTCGTAGTCGCCGCCGGAGCCGGACGCTCCGGACGACGAGGAGCAGCCGGCAAGGAGCGCTGCCGCGCCGAGTGCGGCGACGGCACCGAGGAGGACGCGGCGCACGCCGGTTCCTCGGGTGGGGATGTGTGCGGTCATCGGGGTGTCCTTTCGCACGGCCGTCAGGAGCCGACGGTCTGGGCGGGATGCGGGGTGGAGGGGGTGGAGTGCGGGGCGTTCGACGTGAAGTGCGCGATGGTCTCGGCCGGCAGGGGCGGGACGTCGATGGGGACGGACCCGTTGCGGAGCGAGCGCGTGGCCAGCGCGCCCGCGGCGACCGCGGCACGGGCCGCGATCGGGGAGAGCTCCGACGGTTCGCCGAACGCGACGGACCGCAGGAACTCGGTCATGGTGAGCAGGTCGGCATCGGCATGCCCGTCCTCGACGCCGTCGATCGGGTATTCGCGGTCCCCCGTGGTGTCCCAGCCCCGGCGGTGCGTCCAGACCTTCACGACGCCCCCACCGGTGTCGCCGATGTTCTCGAGGCGTCCCTCGGTACCGACGACGGTGTAGTTCCGCCAGTAGTCCGGGGTGAAGTGGCACTGCTCGTAGCTGGCCTGCACGCCGTTGTCGAGCGTCATCATCACCATCGAGACGTCCTCGACGTCGACGACGGGGTTCAGCCCGGTCTGGGCGAGCGGCGGCCAGTTGTCGTGGGAGAACCAGTCCCCCATGAGCTCGCCGCTGCGGTCGCGCCGGTCGGTGACGTCGCCGTAGACCGACAGCGAACCCATCCCGACGACCCGGGCGGTGTCACCCCCGCCGAGCGCGTGGATGACGTCGAGGTCGTGGCTCGCCTTCTGCAGGAGCAGGGAGTTCACCTTGCTGCGGTCGGCGTGCCAGTCCTTGAAGTAGTAGTCACCGCCGTTGCCGACGAAGTGCCGGCACCAGACCGCCTTGACCTGACCGATCTCGCCGCGGTCGACGATCTCGCGCATCAGGCGGACGACGGCGGCGTGCCGGAAGTTGTGCCCGACGTACAGCGGCGTCCCGGTCTCCGCCGCGGTGTTCAGGACGGCGTCGGCGTCCTCGACCGTGATGGCCAGCGGCTTCTCGAGGTAGACGGCGATGCCCGCGCGGAGCAGGTCGATCGCGATCTCGGCGTGGGTCCAGTCCGGCGTGGTGACGATGGCCGCGTCGACGTGGCCGGTGAGGTCACGGTGGTGTTCGACCACCAGGGCGTCCGGGTACTCGTCGTGCCCGCGGTTCCGGCCGGCCGCGGTGACGTCCGCGACGGCCACGACCCGGGCCTGCAGCGACGGGTCGTCGGCGGTTGCCTCGGCCACGTGGCGGGCGATGGCGGACCGCTGGCCCATCCCGATCACCGCGACGCGGAGTCCTGCGTTGTCAGCGCCCATGCTCATCGCTCCCTTGCGTGAATGTGACGCCCATGATGCCGAATCGATCATGAATGCACAATAGGCGCTCACGGATCGCTCACGCATCCGTGCCGGGGAGGGTTTTACACGATCGAAACGTCCGGACCGTTCCGGGGTGGCCGCGGGGGGTGCTCAGTCGGCGACGACGAGCTCCACGCCGGCGCTGGCCAGGTCAGCGGCGAACGAGGCAGGCACCGGCTGGTCGGTGACCAGGACGTCGATGCGGTCGAGCGGGCAGATCCGGGCGAAGGTCGACCGTTCGATCTTGGTCGAGTCGGCGACCACGACGACGCGTCGTCCGACCGAGGCGAAGTGGCGGCTGACCTCGGCCTCGCCCTCGTGCATCGTCGTCGCACCGTACTGGCCGGTGAGGCCGTCGACGCCGAGCACCACGAGGTCGAGGGCGAACTCGTCGAGGGTGTCCCGGACGAGCGGCCCGACGAGCTCGTAGGACTGCCGCCGCGCCACACCACCGGTGACCACGATCTTCACGTTCGCGCGGACGGACAGCTCGTACCCGACGTTCAGGGCGTTCGTCACGATCGTGATGCCGAACTCGCCGTCGGCGCGGATGAACCGCTCGCTCTTGCCGAGTTCACGCGCGACCTCGGTCGTGGTCGTCCCGCCGTTGAGCCCGACGGTCTCCCCCGGCTGCACCAGTCGGGCGGCCGCGCGGGCGATCGCCGTCTTGGCCTCGGCCTGCCGGGCGATCTTGTACTGCAGCGGGAGCTCGTACCCGGCCCCGAGTGCTGCCGCGCCCCCGTGCGTGCGCGTGACGAGCCGCTGGTCGGCGAGGGTCGCGAGGTCACGGCGAGCCGTCGCGGCGGAGATCCCGAGCAGCTCCCCGATCTCGGCGATCGACACGTTGCCGCGTTCGCTCACCAGTTCGAGCAGGGCGTTCAGCCGCTGTTGGGGGGTCATGACGGTCATCCTACGGCGTCACCACCGTCGCCCGGTGATCGGAAATGCCGTTTTTCCCTTCCCTTGCGCACGATCGCTCGCTACGCTTCCTGATCATCGATCACCCGGATCGATCCGGACCCGGAAGGCTCCCATGACCGACACCTTCGTGAGCGCTGAACTGGCCTCGCAGCCGGAGACCTGGCGTGCAGCCGCCGCGCTCCTGCCGACCTTCGCCGATGCGCTCCCCCAGCCGGGCGAACGCGTGGCCGTGATCGGCTGCGGCACGAGCTGGTTCATCGCCATGAGCTACGCCGTCGCCCGTGAGCAGGCGGGCCTCGGTGTGACCGATGCCTTCGCCGGGTCCGAGTACCCCGCGTCCCGCGAGTACGACCGCGTGCTCATGATCAGCCGCTCGGGCACGACGACCGAGATCGTCGACCTGCTGCAGGCCCTGCCGTCGCAGCGGACCGTCCTGATCACGGCCGTCGCCGACAGCCCCGCCGCGGCCGTCGCCGACCAGGTGGTCGCCCTGCCCTTCGCCGACGAGCGCTCGGTCGTCCAGACCCGCTTCGCCACCACGACGCTCGCACTGCTGCGGGCGTCCATCGGTGACGACGTCGACGCGCTCGCAGCCCAGGCCGAGACCGCCCTGACGGTGCCGATCGACGACCTGCTCGACGCCGAGCAGGTCTCGTTCGTCGGTCGTGGGGCCGCCGTCGGCCTGACGTTCGAAGCCGCCCTCAAGACGCGTGAGGCCGCGCAGTTCTGGGCCGAGTCCTACCCGGCGATGGACTACCGGCACGGTCCCATCGCGATCGCCCAGCCCGGCCGGCTCGTCTGGTCGCTCGGCACCGCACCCGAGGGGCTGGCCGCCGAGGTCGCCGCGACCGGCGCCCGCTTCGTCCAGCACGACCTCGACCCGATCGCCGGACTCGTCGTCGTGCACCGGTTCGCCGTCGCCCTGGCCGAGGGACGCGGGCTGGACCCGGACAACCCCCGGTCGCTCACCCGGTCGGTCATCCTCACCTGATGGGGGGCGCAGGCGCGGTGCTCGGGGTCGACGTCGGCGGCACGGGCATCAAGACCCGGCTGACGACCGCCGACGGACTCGTCCTCGACGAGACCCGGGTACCGACGCCGCGCGACGACCCGGACGCTGAGCGCCTCGCCGCCGTCGTCGCCGGAATGGCCGCACAGGCCACGCGACGGGCGCCGCTCGGAGCGATCGGGCTGGTGACCCCCGGCGTCGTCGACGAGACCCGCGGCACCGTGGACCTGTCGGTCAACCTCGGGTGGCGCGACGTCCCGGTGCGTGACCTCGTCCGCGCCGAACTCCTGCGGCAGGGGATCGACGTCCCGCTCGCCTTCGGCCACGACGTCCGCGCCGGGGCCCTGGCCGAGGTCCGGGCCGGTGACCCGGCGCTCTCGCGGGGGTCGGTCTCGTTCGTGCCGGTCGGCACCGGGCTCGCGAGCGCCCTGGTGGTCGACGGCGTCGTCGTGTCCGGCGGTGGCTGGGCGGGGGAGATCGGGCAGGTCCGCATCCAGACCGGTCCGCACGTGGGCCACCGCGTCGAGGAGATCGCGTCCGCCGGGGGAGTCGCACGTCGTTCCGGCCTGCCGTCCGCTCACGCTGCCATGCTCCTGGTCCACCAGGGCGACCCCGCAGCCCGTGCGGTCTGGGACGACTGCGTCGCGGTCCTGGCCGACGCACTCGCCTGGACCACCGCGGTCGCCGGGGTCCACACCATCATCGTCGGCGGGGGACTCGCCGAGTCGGGCCCCCTGCTGCTCGACCCGCTGCGCGACGCCGTCTCGGAGCGTCTGCAGGGCGTCCGTGTCCCCGTCATCGTCCCCGCCCGGCACGGCGACGCAGCCGGCGCCATCGGAGCGGGGCTCCTCGCACGCACGCTGCTCGAGGCCGAGACCGGGGTCCTGCTGTGACCACCCTCGTCCGGGCCCATCGCATCGTCACGGCCCAGGCAGACCTGCACGACGGCTGGCTCGTCATCGGTGACGACGACACCGTTCTGGCGACCGGCACCGGGTCCCCGATGCGCACGGACACCGCCGTCACCGTCGACGGTGTGGTCGTGCCCGGGTTCGTCGACCTGCACGCCCACGGGGCGCTCGGGCACGACTTCGCCGGGTGCTCCGCCGAGGACGTCCGTGTCGCCGCCGGGCACCACCGGTCACGGGGCACGACCACCCTGGTCGGGTCCATCGCCACGGGCGAGCGCGCGGACACCGTGGCGGCCCTGACCCGGCTCCGGCCGCTCGTCGCGGACGGCACGCTCGCCGGGCTGCACCTGGAGGGGCCGTGGCTCGCGCCCACCCGTCGCGGGGCGCACCGCGTGGACCTGCTGCACGCCCCGGACCCCGCCGAGGTCGACGCCTACTGCGACGCCGCGGGTGGTGCCCTGCGGATCGTCACGCTCGCGCCGGAGCTCCCGGGTGCACTCGACGCCGTCGCCCGCTTCGTCGAAGCCGGGGTCGTCGTCGCCATCGGCCACACCGACGCCACCGCCGAGCAGACCCGCCGCGCGGTCGACGCCGGAGCCTCGCTCGTCACCCACCTGTTCAACGGGATGCCCCCGCTGCACCACCGCGCACCCGGGCCGGTCGGGGTCGCGCTCTCCGACGACCGTGTGCTGCTCGAGTGCATCGTCGACGGCCACCACCTCGACCCGGTCGCCGTCGACATCGTCCAGCGCAGCGCTCCGGGCCGGATGGTCCTGGTCTCCGACGCCATGGCGGCGACCGGTTGCCCCGACGGGGCGTACACGGTGGCCGGATCAGCGGTGACCGTCCGCGACGGGCTCGCCGTGCTCGCCGACGGTTCGTCGCTGGCGGGCAGCACGATCACGGTCGCCGACGCCGTCCGCCGCCTGCTCGACGCCGGGACCGACCTGCCCGAGGTCGTCGCGGCGTCCGCGACGCGTGCGGCACGCCTGCTCGGGGCACCGGCACCACTCAGCGTGGGCGCCCCCGCCGACCTGGTCGTGCTCGACCCGGAGCGCGGCAGCGTCCGAGGCCTGCCGACGGCGGTGGTCGCGTGATCCTCGTCGTCACCCCGAACCCGGCAGTCGACGTGACCTACCGGGTCGCCGAACAGCGCATCGGCGAGACCCAGCGTGTCCTCGAGGTCCAGCGGCACCCCGGCGGCAAGGGCCTGAACGTCGGACGGGTCCTCGCAGCCACCGGTGTCCCGACCCACGCCGTGCTGCCCCTCGGCGGCGACGGCGGGCGCTGGATCACCCACGCCCTCGACGACCTCGGGCTCGTCCACACCGACGTCGCCGTCCGTGGTGGGACCCGCACGACCGTGACGGTGGTGGACGACCTCGCCCACCCGACGATGTTCGGCGAGCCCGGACCCGTGCTCAGCCCCGACGAGTGGGACACGATCACCGCCGCGGTCGAGCAACTGCTCGACGGCGATGTCGGCCGTACTGGCGGTGCCGATGGCGCCGTCGGCGCCGCCGGTACCGCCGGTACCGCCGGTGCCCCACCCGCAGCTGCCCTGGTCGTGTCGGGCTCCCTGCCCCGCGACACCGATCCCGCGGTCGTCGCCCGCTGGGTCACCGCCGCTCGCCGCCACGGTGTGCTCTCGGTGGTCGACTGCTCGGGCACGGCGCTGCTGGCTGCCGCCTCGGCCGGTGCGACGGTCTGCAAGCCCAACCGCGAGGAACTGTTCGAGGCCACGGGCACCGACGACGAGCGCTCGGGGGCACTCCGGCTCCTCGGACTCGGCGCGACGGTCGTCGTGGTGTCCCGCGGATCCGACGGCATCGCTGCCCACACCGCCGAGCACGTACTCGAGGTGCCGGCGGTCCCCGGTGTCTCGGGCAACCCGACCGGTGCCGGTGACGCAGCCACCGCCGGGCTCGTCGGTGTCCTCGTCGAGGTGCTCGTCGGTGCTGGTCTCCCCGCGCCCGACGGCGGCATCCCGGCCCCCGACGACGCCACCCTGCTCCGCGCGCTGCGGTCCGCCGCCGCACACGGTGCCGCGGCCGTCCTCCAGCCGGTGGCCGGCGTGGTCGACTCCGCAGACGTCCAACGATTCCTGTCCACCCCGCCTGCTCCCGCCCACGACCGAACGAGGACCCCCGTATGATCACCGACCTCGCCCTCACCGGCCTGCTCGACACCGCCCGGACGGCACGCCGCGGGGTCGGCGCGTTCAACGTGGTGCTGCTCGAGCACGCCGAGGCGATCGTCTCCGGCGCCGAGCTGGCCGGTCTGCCGGTGATCCTGCAGATCAGCGAGAACTGCGTCCGGTACCACGGCGGCCTCGCACCGATCACGACCGCGACCCAGGCGGTCGCACGGGCCGCCGACGTCGAGGTCCTCGTGCACCTCGACCACATCGAGGACCCGGAGCTGGTGGCGGCCGGCGTCGAGCTGGGCGTCGACTCGGTCATGTACGACGGTTCACACCTGGACTTCGCCGCCAACGTGGCCGCGACCCGCGAGCTCGCCGCTCGGTGTCACGCCGCGGGCGTCGCGATCGAGGCCGAGCTCGGCGAGGTCGGCGGCAAGGACGGTGTGCACGCGCCCGGCGTCCGGACCGATCCGACCGACGCCGCCGCGTTCGTGGCCGACACCGGGGTCGATGCCCTGGCGGTCGCGGTGGGGACCTCGCACGCGATGCAGACCCGCGAGGCGTCGGTGGACCGTGACCTGGTCGAGCGCCTCCGTGCCGCGGTGCCGGTGCCGCTCGTGCTGCACGGGTCCTCCGGCCTGTCCGACGACGAACTCCGTGGCGCCGTGCACGCGGGGATGACGAAGATCAACATCTCGACGCACCTGAACGGGCTGTTCACCCGTGCGCTCCGGACCGTGCTCGACGAGCGGCCGGACGTCGTCGACCCGCGCAAGTACGTGTCGGCGGGCCGGGACGCCATCGCCACCGAGACGGCACGGCTGCTGACGCTCCTGCACGCCTGACGCGCGAGCTGGCGCTCAGCAGAGCGGGACGTTCACCGCGAGCCCGCCCATCGCGGTCTCCTTGTACTTCGACGACATGTCCGCCCCGGTCTGCCGCATCGTCTCGACGACCTGGTCGAGCGACACGTGGTGCACCCCGTCGCCGCGCAGGGCCATCCGAGCGGCGTTGATCGCCTTGTTCGCCGCGATCGCGTTCCGCTCGATGCACGGGATCTGCACCAGGCCGCCGATCGGGTCGCAGGTCAGCCCGAGGTTGTGCTCCATCGCGATCTCGGCGGCGTTCTCGACCTGCTCCGGGGTGCCCCCGAGGACCTCGGCGAGCCCTGCAGCGGCCATCGACGCCGCGGATCCGACCTCGCCCTGGCAGCCGACCTCGGCGCCGGAGATCGACGCCCGCTCCTTGTAGATCGACCCGATCGCGCCGGCGGTGAGCAGGAACCGCACGACGGCGTCGTCCCGTTCGGCGGTGGGGGCGTCGGCGACCGTGGGCACGTAGGTGAGCGCGTAGTACAGGACCGCGGGGATGATGCCGGCTGCGCCGTTCGTCGGGGCCGTGACGACGCGTCCCCCGGTGGCGTTCTCCTCGTTGACCGCCATGGCGACGAGGTTCACCCACTCCATCGCGAACAGCGGGTCGTGGTCGGGGTCCTCGCGGGTGAGCTGCTCGTGCCAGGTGGCGGCGCGACGGCGGACGTCGAGCCCCCCGGGCAGGCACCCGCCCCGGCGGACGGAACGGTCGACGCACGACTCCATCACACCGTGGATCCCGAGCAGCCTCGAGCGGATCTCGGCGTCCGTCCGGGTGACGGCTTCGTTCGCCAGGGCCACGCCGCTGATCGGCAGGCCGGAACCGGCACAGGCGGCGAGCAGCTCGGCGCCGCTCGAGAACGGGTAGGGCACTGCGTCGTCGACCGGGATCGCCGCACCGGCGACGGCAGCGGATGCGTCGGCCGCGGGCTCCGCCGCCTCGTCCCGTGCGATGAACCCACCACCGATCGAGTAGTAGGTCTCGTCCGCCAGATCGGCACCGGCGGCGTCACGCGCACGCAGCCGCATGGCGTTCGGGTGCCGGGGCAGCATCGTCAGGGGGTGCAGGACGATGTCGGCGAGGCGGAACGGCACGCTCGCACCGCCGTCGAGCCGCAGGACACCATCGCGTTCCAGGGCGTCGAGCGCGACGACCATGGCATCGGGGTCGACGGTCTCCGGGTGCGACCCCATGAGTCCGGCGACGACGGCACCGAGCGTGCCGTGGCCCTGCCCGGTCGACGCGAGGGACCCGTACAGGTCGACCACCACGGACGCGACGGGCAGGCCACGGACGAGGGTGGCGAACTCGGCACCGGCCCGCATCGGGCCGACGGTGTGCGAGCTCGAGGGGCCGACACCGACGCTGAACAGATCGAAGACGGAGACCGGCACGCCGCCACACTAACCCGTCCGGACGGACCGGTGCTCAGCGCCGCCGACCACCCTCGGGCGGCATCACGAACCACAGCACGACGTACGCGATCCACAGCGGCCCGGGGAAGAAGCTCAGGATGACCCAGACCACCCGGACCAGGGTGCGGGACAGGTTGAAGCGATCGGCGAGACCGGCGCAGACGCCGGCCAGCAGACGACCGTTGCGGGGACGGGAGAGTGTGCTCATACCGACGACGCTACGCAACGCCGCCGGTCGAGCGCATCCGGGACGCACCCCGAGCGTGGTGGGGGAAACCCCCGGACCGGCCCTGAGCGGCCCCGGGATCAGGGGATGAGGACGATCTTGCCGCGGGTGTGGCCCTGCTCGAGCTCCTCGAAAGCGTCCTGCACACGGTCGAGCGGGTAGGTCGCGGCGATCGGCACCTCGATCGCGCCGTTCGCAACCTCCAGTGCGAGCGCCCCGAGGATCTCCGGGTCGGCGGTGTCCGCGCTGCCCGAGGCCTTCGCCCCGACCTCGGCGGCCTCGTCGAAGGCGATGATCGTCTCGATGCGGTCGACCGGCACCCCGAGGGCGATGCCGAGCCGGACGTACTCGGCGCCGTGGGTGTCGATCACGGCGTCGATGCCGTTCGTCGCGAGTTCGGTGATGCGCTCCTGCAGCCCGTCGCCGTACGCGACCGGCCGTGCACGCTTGGAACGGAGCCACTCGTGGTTCGCCTCGGAGGCGACGGCGATGACGTCGATGCCCTCGTTCGCGAGCAGCTGGGTGACGAAGCCGCCGACCCCGCCGGCGGCGCCGGACACGACGACGGTCTCGCCCGGACGCGGGTCGACCGCACGCACGGCTGCGGCCGCGGTGGTCGCGATGACGTCGAGGCCACCCGCCACGGTCCAGTCGAGCAGGCGTGGCTTCTGGACGACCTGGACGGCCGGCACGGAGACGTACTCGGCCTGGCTGGCGCGGTCCCACGACCACCCGATGACCTCTTCGCCCTCGTCGACGCCGTCCACCTCGGCCCCGACGGCCACCACGATGCCGGCGAAGTCGGTGCCCTGCCCGGACGGCAGGTCGCCGCCGAACGCCCCCTGGCGGATGGCCGACTCACCGGGGTTGATGCCTGCGGCGCGGACACGGACGAGCACCCGCCCGGGCGTCACCTCGGGAACGGGCACCTCGGCGACGTGCAGGACCGATCGGTCACCCCACTCGTCGAAGCGGACAGCGCGCATGGTCTCCGGGATCTCAGTCATCGCCACCGACGCTACCCCGGAGCGCGGCACGCGGTCTGCGTGGACCGCTCCATCCCTGCGAGGACGCGAAAGCAAGAGGGTGCGAGACTGGGGGCATGCCCATCCTGAACAAGGACATGCAGGTCTGCATGTCGCTGGCCGCGCGACCGAGCAACATCGGCACCCGGTTCCACAACTACCTGTACGACGAGCTCGGCCTCAACTTCCTGTACAAGGCGTTCACCACGACCGATCTGCCCGGCGCCGTCGCCGGCATCCGTGCGCTCGGGATCCGCGGCTGCTCGGTGTCGATGCCCTTCAAGGAGGCGATCATCCCGCTGGTCGACCGCATCGAGGACTCCGCCGCCGCGATCCAGTCGGTCAACACGGTCGTGAACGACGACGGCGTGCTCACGGCGTCGAACACCGACTACGAGGCGATCGCCGCCCTGCTCGGGTCGCACCAGGTCGACCCGGCTTCGCGGGTGCTGCTCCGCGGCTCGGGCGGCATGGCCAAGGCCGTCACGGCGGCGTTCCGCGGCGCCGGCTTCGACCGGTTGACGGTCGTCGCCCGCAACGAGCAGACCGGCCCGGCCCTGGCATCGCAGTACGGCTACGAGTGGGTCGCCGACGAGCGCGAAGCGGGGGAGACCGACCTGGTCGTCAACGTCACCCCGCTCGGCATGCGCGGCGACCAGCAGGACGCACTCGCCTTCGCGCCGGAACGGATCGAGGCGGCGCACACCGTCTTCGACGTGGTCGCGTTCCCGTCGGAGACCCCGCTCGTGCGGGCGGGCCGCGACGCCGGCAAGCACGTCATCACCGGCGCCGAGGTCATCGCCCTGCAGGCGGCCCGTCAGTTCGAGCGGTACACGGGCGTCGCCCTGACCGACGACCAGGTGGCGCGGGCCAGCGAGTTCTCGCGCGCCGAGTAGTCGACGCGCCCACAGGGCGGACGGGAGGCCCGTGGCGGCGCCGCCACGGGCCTCCCGTCCGTTCGTGGGGACGTCTCAGGCGTTCGCCGCGCGCCCGACGGCCACCCACTCGAGGCGGCGGAGGGTCTCGCGGTTGCGGATCCAGATGAGCGGCTGCATGAGGAAATCGGGCACGTACGAACCCGGCCCGGCCACCGCGTTCTCGGTGATCGTGACCTTGCTGCCGTGCCGGTGCGGTTCGACGGTCAGCTCGACGCGGGCCTCGCCGATGGGCCAGCCCTTCGGCTGGATGACCATGCGGTGCGGCGGCTCCCACACCAGCGACGTCGTGACGTCGTTGATGACGATCGGCCACGCGCCGAACGAGTGGTGCAGGTGGGTACCGACCTGCGGCCAACCGGACTCCTCCTTGCGCATGCGCGAGGCGCCGACCACCCAGGTCGTGTAGAGCCATCCGTCGCCGAGCACGTCGAAGACGGCTTCGGGGCGGCAGTGCAGGATGCGGACGTTCTTCGCCATGGTGATCAGCCTTCCGGGGTGAGGTCGACGTCCTCCGGCAGGCCGAAGGTGTGCCGGAGTGCGCTCTTCGCCGCGTGCCACCCGGCCATGCCGTGCACGCCGGGGCCGGGCGCGGAGGACTCGGAGCACAGGTACATGCCGCCGCCCATCCGCCACGGGTCGCTGGACAGGACGGGGCGCTTGACGAGCTGCCAGAAGCTCGCAGCACCGGCGGCGATGTCGCCACCGACGTAGTTCGGGTTGTACTCGCCCATCTGCACGGCGGTACGGGAGCTCGACGACAGGATCGTGTCACGGAACCCCGGCGCGAACCGCTCGATCTGGCGGGTGACGGCCTCGGTCGGGTCGACGTCCGACCCCGCGGGGACGTGCGCGTAGGCCCAGAAGACGTGCTTGCCCTTCGGGGCGCGGGTCGGGTCCACCACGGTCGGCTCCGCGCCGAGCACGTACGGGCGCTCGGCGTGCTGCCCGTGCGCCACCGCCCGTTCGGCCTCCGCGATCTCCTGGCGGGTCCCGCCGATGTGCACGGTCCCGGCCTTCCGCAGCGACTCGTTGGTCCACGGCACCGGGTCGGACAGCGCGAAGTCGACCTTCGCCGCCGCGTTGCCGAACCGGAAGCGACGCAGTGCACCGCGCTTCGGGGTCGGGATCTGCTTGCCCGCGATCCGGAGCATGCCCGGCACGCTCGTGTCGAACAGCACCGCCTTCGCCGGGGTGAGGTCACCGAGCGACCGGACCTCCTGCCCGGTGACGATGCGGCCGCCGTGCGCGACGAGGTCCGCGGCGAGCGCGTCGACGATCGCCTGGCTGCCACCGATCGGCACCGGCCAGCCGCGGGCGTGCGCGTACGAGCCGAGCGACAGGGCAGCCGCCGCGGTGGACAGGGACGGCAGGTGCTGGATCGAGTGCGCGGCGACGCCGGACACCATCGCCGGGGCGGCCTCGCCGCGGAAACGCAGGTTCCACGCCGCAGTGCCCTGCTCGAGCGCCCGCAGGCCGAAGCGCAGAACCGTCAGGGGGTGCCGCGGCACGTGCAGCAGCGCGTCGGTCGCGAAGTCGGCGACCTGGTCCGCGTTCTCCGCCAGCGGGGCCATCAGCTGCTGGAAGGCCGGCCCGTCCACCCCGAGCTCGGCGGCGGTGCGGTCGAGGTCCTGGTAGGCGATGCCGGCGCGCCCGCCGTCGAGCGGGTGGCCGTACTGCACCTCGGGCAGGCGGAGCTCGATGCGCTCCTCCATCCGGAACAGCCGGAAGAACTCGGACTGCAGGGCCATCGGGTGCACGGCGGAGCAGACGTCGTGCAGGAAGCCGGGCAGGGTGAGCTCGGCCGTGCGGGCGCCGCCGCCGATCGTGTCGTTCCGTTCGACGACCTCGACCGACAGTCCGGCGCGTGCGAGCGTCACCGCTGCCGCGAGCCCGTTCGGTCCCGCTCCGACGACCACCGCATCAACCATGCACCGAGCCTAGGGACTCGTGACTGCGTGTGGTGTCGGTCAGATCACCGAGGCGCCTGTCGACACCGCCACTCGCTTCCGATCCAGGACGTCGTCGATACGGTGCGCACCGGTGATGAACGCTGCTGCGTCGGGGTCGATCGCCCCGGCGATCGCGACGATGTCGTCGCGGATGGCCGGCAACGGCGCATTGTGGATCGGCTCGTGGTGGGCGAGCCGGTTCCGGAATCTCCGCACCGCATCGAGTCGCCGGTGCAGCTGCTTGCGTCGGACCGCTCCCAGGCCGGGGAACGCGTGCACGAGCCGGGGCTGCCAGAGCGTCGTCTCGTAGCTCCAGATCGGGTCTCGGGGGATCCCCGCATCGGTGAGGCCGACCCAGAAACCGAAGCTCGTCGCGGCGACCACCTGATCCGGTTCGGGATCGGTGAAGCCCCGTCGCCGCAGGGTTCGAGTTGCGTCGTCGACCGCTCGGCGTTCGCGGTCCAGCAGGTGGACAGCGGAGTCGTTCCACCAGTCGTCACGACGGCCCCGGCGGAGTTCGTCGTGGAGAGCATTCCGGACGAACACTTCGAGGCAACCGACGGGACCCCAGAACGCCGACGCGATTTCTGAGTTCCAGGCGTAGAGCCGGGCGGCGAGGTCGGTACGGCCGTCGTAGCGAGCCGCGTACCGGTCGAAGCGCGCTGCGCTGAGCAGCCTCGGGAGCGCCTGCAGCGTGGCTGGATCGATCATCGCGCCCCTCGTCGCACCCCTCTGAGACAGCAATCGCCCCAGGAGTCCGGCGAGCCGAATGGTCCTGGGGCGTTACTCGATGAGCCTATCGAAGACGGGCCGGTATATCAAGTACCGGTCAGGTGCGCGAGGTGTCGGGATCGGCCGGGTCCGACTCGTCCTGGTCACCATCGGCGTCGTCGGGCTCGTCGGCGTCGACCGGGGTCGATCCGACGGGGTGCTCGGCGAGCAACTCGGCGAAGTCCTCGTCGAGCATCTGCTGCAGCCGGTCGTCGCGGCCGATCTCGTAGTCGTCCGCCGGGCGCTGCGCCCAACCGAGGCGTCCGACGACGGTGGTGCCGATGTCGTCCCAGGCGCGGGCCCGCGCGGCGAGCACGATGCCGTCGACGAAGTGCTGGTCGTCGCGCCGCTTGTCGAGCATGGTGGCGAGCTGCTCGTACGTGGCCTCGCGCATCCGGAGCTTCAGGTCGTCGCCCCGCCGGTAGTCGTGCTGGTGGCGGGAACGGCCCTTCTGCTTGCTCGAGGTGGAGCGGATCTCCCGCATGCGTGCGGCGTCGCCCCGCTGTTCCTCGGCCATGCGGTGGAGTTCCTCGCGCGTGGCCTCGGCGATGAGCGCGTGGTCGAAGTACCCCTGGTCACGCAGGGCGTTCGTGATGATGCGGTTGGCCACCGCGATGGTGACGGCGGCCTTCGCGATGAGGAAGCCCTCGTCGACCGCCCGCTTCAGTTCGACCTGGCTGATGGGTCGATCGCGCACGTCGGGGTTGCGTCGTCCGAACAAGGCCATGCTCCGACGATACCGGCGACCGGTGTCGGTCGGCCTGCACGAGGGAGTCGTTCGTCAGAGCAGCAGGCCGTACACCGCGACGTCGACCCGCTCGGGCCCGAGGGGCAGCGCGCCACGCAGGGTGCCCTCGTGCACGAAGCCGAGCCGCTCGGCGAGCCCCCGGCTCCGCGCGTTGTCGACCGCCGTCCGGATCTCCATCCGGGCGGAGCCGCGCGCCCGGGCGACCCCGATCAGCACCGTGGCTGCCCGCCGGACGACACCACGGCCCTCCTGTCCGGCGTCCACCCAGTAGCCGAGCGATGCCTGGCCCAGGTACGGGTCGAACGTCAGCGAGGCCACCCCGACGATCCGGTCGTCCTGGCGGATGACGCAGGGCAGCGCGCGGTCCATCGCGAACTGACCGAGCAGCCGCTCGGTGTGCAGGGCGATGGCCTCGCGGGTCTGGGGGTCCCAGGCCCAGGGCTCGGCGGCCCGCAGACGATCGGTGTTGGCGTGCACGAGTGCGAGCACCGGGTCGACCGTCGTCAGGTCGCGCAGCGTCAGCGTGTAGCCGTCACCGAGGTCGCGTCCGAACGTCGTCACCGTCCAGACACTAGGCACCCCTGCCTGTCACTCGTACCGGAGCGCCTCGATCGGGTTCTGCCGTGCCGCTCGTCGTGCCGGCAGGGTGCCCGCCAGGAACGCGATGAACATCACGACGACGATGATCGTGGCGACGGAGCCCGGCGCGAACTGCATGATCTGCAGCCCCGGCAGGTCCTTGAGGAGCGTGCCGGCCAGGACGTTCGAGATCCCGGTGCCGAGCAGGATCGCGACCCCGGCGCCGATGGCACTGCCGAGGAACCCGATGAACACCGCCTCGAGCGAGAACAGCGTGTAGACCTTGCCGCCGCCCATGCCCATCGCCTTCATGAGGCCGATCTCGCGGGTGCGCTCCTGCACGCTCATGAGCAGGGTGTTGATGATGCCGAACCCGGCGGCGACGAGCGCGATCACGGCGAAGGCGTTCAGGACCCCGACGATGCCGCTGATCACGGTCTGGAACTGACCGAGCTGGTCCTGGATGGTCTGACCGAGGAACCCGTCGTCGGCCAGGGACTTCTTGACCGTGGTGACGGAGGCGTCGGTGTCGAGCGTCGCGGTGGCGCTGGCGTAGGACGTCGCGATCGAGTCGGGCTTGCCGATCTCCTGCGCGGCCTGCATGGCGTCGGTCAACGCGGCGTTCGCCCCCGCACCGCTGCCGAACAGCGACTCGTTCTGCACCCCGACGACGGTGGCGGTGAGCGTGTGCGGCTTGCCCTGGTAGTCGTCGACGGCGAACGTGAGCTCCTTGCCGACGGCGGCCGACGCGCTGCCGAGGCCCATGTTCTTCAGGTAGTCGGTCGGCAGCATCACCTGGTTGGCGTCGGTCTCGTCGTCGAGCTGCTTGCCGCTCGCCAGGTCGGCGTCGAGCTCGCCGGCGTTGGCCGTGAGTGACACGACGTACTTGCCCTTGTCCCCGTACTCGGCGTACTTCGGTGCGAGGGCGACCGCGGGGCGGAGGCTCTTGATGCCGTCCGTCTTCTCGATCGCATCGACGTCGGACTGCGACAGGTACGAGAACGACGCCGGGCCGCGGTCGACGCTCTGCCCCGAGGCCTCGGGGTCGTACTTCGCCGGGCCGCTGTCGGTCGAGGTGGAGTCCACGGCCTTCGTGACGACCAGTGTGCCGTCGTCACCGATCGAGGACACCTGGCTGTCGATGTAGTTGCTGACGCCCGTGCCGATCGCCGACGTGAGGGTGATCGTGAAGGCGCCGATGAAGATCGCGATGACGGTCAGGGTCGTGCGCAGCTTCGAGCGGAAGGTGTTCGAGACCGCGGTGCGCAGGAGGTCGAGGAAGTTCATGCGGAGTGCCTTCCGTGCGTGGCAGACGCGTCGACCACGTCATCGGGTCCGCCGACGATCAGGCCGTCGCGGACGTTCACGCTGCGGTCGCAGCGCGCGGCGAGCTCTTCGTCGTGCGTGACCACGACGAGCGTGATCCCCCGCTCGCGCTGCAGCCCGAACAGCATGTCCTCGACCACCTGTCCGGTGTTCGTGTCGAGGTTGCCGGTCGGCTCGTCGGCGAAGATCACGCTCGGCTCGCCGACCAGCGCCCGGGCGATGACCACGCGCTGCTTCTGGCCGCCGGACAGGTCGTTGGCGTCGTTCTTCGCCTTGTCGGCCAGCCCGAGCGCATCGAGCGCCGCCATGCCCCGGCGCTTCCGCTCGGCTCCGGAGACACCGGCGATCTTGAGCGGGAGCACGACGTTGTCGAGCACCGAGGTCTTCGGCGTGAGGAAGAACTGCTGGAACACGAACCCGAAGGTGCTGTTCCGGGTGCGGTTGACCTGCCGCGCACCGAGCGTCGCCGCGTCGGTGCCGTCGAGCAGCACCTGTCCGGCCGACGGCTTGTCGAGCAGTGCGAGCAGGTGCATCAGCGTCGACTTGCCGGAGCCGGACTTGCCGACGATCGCCAGGCTCTCGCCCTGGTGCACCGCCAGCGACACCCCCTTGAGCGCGTCGAACCGCGTCGCGCCGCGGCCGTAGGTCCTGGCGAGGTCTCGGGCCTCGAGCACGGGAGTGGTCATGGGTTCACCGTAGTGTCCGATGCACGACTGCAAGTTTGCGTTTGCTGTAGATCATGTGACGTTCCGGTTACAGTCGGGCTCATGCCCGACTCCGCGACGCCGTCAGAACTCGGTCTCCGTGACCGCAAGCGCATCGAGACCCGCACCCGCATCGCCGAGGCGGCTCGGTCCCTGGCCCTCGAGCAGGGCGTCGACGGCACCACGATCGAGCAGATCGCCGCGCGGGCCGACGTCTCCCCGCGGACGTTCTTCAACTACTTCGAGAGCAAGGAGGACGCGGTCCTCGGGCACACCGAGCTCGACCTCGAGCCCGCCACCCTCGAGGCGCACCTGGCGGCCGTCTCGGGGGAGCCGGCGGCGCAGGCCGTCGTGGACCTGGCGTTCCTGGTGTTCGGGTCGTCGTTCGGCGACGAGCACGAGCGGCTCGAGCGCAAGGCGGTGATCGTGCGGTTCCCGCAGCTGATGCGTCGGCAGGTCGCGCGGATGACCACCGTTGCCGAGGCGATGACCGGCGCGGTGCGCACGATCCTCGAGCGCGACCCGGCCTGGGGGCCGGAGGCGGCAACCCCGCAGGCGGCGGAGATGCTGCTCGGCATGTGCATGACGGGGCTCCGCAGTGCCGCTCGACACGAGGGCTCCGACCCGGAGCAGGTCCGGGCGGCGGTGGTCGCGTCGATCCGCGACACGGCTGCGCGCATCGCCGCGGCCTGAGACGCGACCACGAACGGACGGGAGGCGTGGTGCCAGCTGGCACCGCGCCTCCCGTCCGTCGGTGCGCGCGTCGAGAACGGTCAGGGCTTCGTGATGAAGCCCTCCTTCACCATCCAGTCGAAGGCGACGTCGGCCGGCTCACGCCCCTCGACGTCGACCTGACGGTTGAGTTCCTGCAGCACCGCGTCCGTGAGCTTCGGCGAGATCTGGTCGTAGATCCCCTCGAGCTGCGGGTACTCCTTGAGCGTCTTCGAGTCGATGACGGGCGCGACGTTGTACGCGGGGAAGAAGCCCTTGTCGTCCTCGAGCACCGTGAGCCCGAGCGACTTGATGCGGCCGTCGGTGGTGAAGACCTCACCGAAGTTGCACTTGCCGCGGTCGGTGGCCGTGTAGACCGTGCCGGTGTCGAGGATGCTCACGTTGCTGCTCGGCACCCCGTTCGACCCCGGACCGCCGAGCTCCAAGCCGTACTTCTTGAGCATCGGCTTGAAGCCGTCGGCACGGGAGTTGAACTCCGACTCCACGCAGAACGTGCGCTGGTCGACCGGCAGCTTGGTGATGTCGGAGAGCGTCTTGACGTCCCCGAGCTCCTTGACGGCCTCGTTGCGGACGGCGAACGCGTACGTGTTGTTCATCGGCGCCGGCTCGAGCCAGGTCAGTCCGTTGCCGGCGTCCTCCTTCTTCACCGCCGTCCACTGCTCGGTCTTGTCCGGGATCCCCTTCGTGTGACCCATGAAGGTCAGCCAGGCGGTACCGGTGTACTCGTACGTGAAGTCGGCCGCGTGCGAGGTCATCAGCTCACGGACCGCGACGCTGCCGGGCACGTTCGTCTCGTCGGTGACGTCGAACCCGGCGGCCTTGGCGGCGAGCACGGCGATCTTGCCGAGCACGAGCTGCTCGGTGAAGTTCTTCGACGTCACGGTGATGTGGGCGCCGGCCGGCAGGTCGTCGATGCGCTGGATGGAGCCGGCGCCGGCCTCGGGCACGAACGACGTCGCGGGCTGCAGGCCGCACCCGGTCAGGACGAGGGCGGTGGCACCGGCGACGAACGCGGCGGCTCCGACCCGGGTGCGGGTGCGGCGGGTGCTGCGTGTGCGGCGGGTCATCGGAGTCCCTTCGGTCGTGCGACCGTCTCGACCACGCGGCCGAGCCAGTCGATGGAGAGGGCGAGCAGGGCGACGAGCAGGGCCCCGGCGACCAGGAGCTTCGGCAGGAACAGCGTCACGCCCGTGGTGATGAGCAGACCGAGTCCGCCCGCACCGACGAAGGTGGCCAGGCTCGCCGTGCCGACGAGCAGCACGAGCGCGGTCCGGATGCCCGAGAGCATCACGGGCACCGCGAGCGGCAGTTCGACGCGCATCAGCACGCTGAAGGCGCTCATGCCCATGCCGCGACCGGCCTCGACCAGTCGGGCGTCGACGCTCTGCACGCCGATCATGGTGTTCCGGAGCACCGGCAGGATCGCGTAGAGCACGAGCGCGACGACGACGGACCGCGAGTTCAGACCGAGCCAGGCGGCGAGCAGCACGATGAGGCCGACGGCCGGGGCCGCCTGCCCGAAGTTCGCGACGGCGAGCACGTACGGGCTCGCCCGGCGCAGCGGCCCGCGGGTCAGCACGACGCCCAGCGGGATGCCGATCACGAGCACCAGGACCGTCGACTGCAGGGTCAGCACGAGGTGCTGGCCGGTCAGGGCCAGGATGTCCGCCGGGTTGAGCGTCGTGCGCTCCGTCGGGGTCAGGTCCGCCGTCGCGAGCCACACCGCGAAGCCGGCCAGGACGACCAGGATCGCGATCGGCTGGAACAGCAGGCCCTTCCACGAGGTGCGTGCACCGGTGGCGGGGCCGGCGACGGCGACCGCGCTCACAGGTCTTCTCCGGTGGGCATCGCCGACACCGGTGACGACGGCATGGTCTCGATCGGGTTCGTGTTGGTGCCGACCGGCGTGTAGGCCTGGTCTCCGGCGGCGGTCGCGCGGGAGCGGGTGATCGCCTCCATCACGGTCTCGACGGTGATCACGCCGCGGAACGCGTCACGACGACCGGTGACGAGTGCGGCTCCGGCGCTCGAGACGAGCATGGTGTCGAGCGCGTCGTTGAGGGTCGCTGCCTCGCCCACGACGGGCAGGCCGGGCTCGACGCCGTCGGGGATGCGGTCGAGACGCTCGAGCTGGCGGCGCGACGGCCACCCGATCGGGCGCTGGCGGTGGTCGACGACGACGGCGTGCTGGTGCCCGCCGGCCTCGTTCATCCGCTGCAGCACGGCCTTGACCTCTTCGCCGGGCGAGCAGGTCACGGCCGACTCGACCTCGACGTCGCGCACGCGGTTCAGCGTGAGCTGCTTCAGGCCGGCACCGGAACCGATGAAGTTCTCGACGAACTCGTTCGCCGGCTCGGCCAGGATCCGCTCCGGGGTGTCGTACTGCACGATGTGCGCACCCTCGGTGAAGATGACGATCCAGTCGCCGAGCTTCACGGCTTCGTCGAAGTCGTGCGTGACGATGACGATCGTCTTGTGCAGTTCCTCCTGGATGCGCAGCAGCTCGTCCTGCAGGCGCTGGCGGGTGATCGGGTCGACCGCACCGAACGGCTCGTCCATGAGCAGGACGGGCGGGTCCGCCGCGAGCGCACGGGCCACGCCGACGCGCTGCTGCTGGCCACCGGAGAGTTCGCGGGGGAACCGGTCGCGGTAGGTGTCGGGGTCGAGCGAGACCAGGTCGAGCAGCTCGTCGACGCGCGCCGCGATCTTCTCCTTCGACCAGCCGAGCATCTTCGGCACGATCGCGATGTTCGCCGCGACCGTCATGTGCGGGAAGAGCCCGCCGGCCTGGATCACGTAACCCATGCGGCGGCGGAGCTCGTCGCCGTCGATGCCCGTGACGTCGTCGTCGCCGACGACGATCCGGCCCTGGGTGGGCTCGATCAGGCGGTTGATCATCTTGAGGGTCGTCGTCTTGCCGCAGCCGGACGGGCCGACGAGCATGACGATCTTGCCGGCCGGGATCTCGAGCGTGATGCCGTCGACGGCGGGCTTCGACTGCCCGGGGTACCGCTTGGTGACCTCGTCGAGCAGGATGCTGCGCCCGGTGACGTCCCCGTCGGGCGCGGTGGTGGTGGCGGAGTCAGTGCTGGACACGGATACCTCTCGAGATGGTCAGGCGGCCGAGGCCGATGAGGAGCAGGTCGAGGACCAGGGCGAGCAGGACGACGCCGACCACCCCGACCACGACGGAGAACAGGGCGTTGGCGCCGCCGAGGCGGGACAGCCCGGAGAAGATGAAGCCGCCGAGCCCGGGGCCGAGTGCGTACGCGGCGATGGCGGCGATGCCCATCACCATCTGCGCGGCCACGCGGACGCCGCTCAGGATGATCGGCCAGGCCATCGGCAGTTCGACCTGCAGCAGGGTGCGGAACCGGCTCATGCCGATGCCGCGCGCCGACTCGACGACGGCAGGCGGGATCTCGGCGAGACCGACGACCGCGTTGCGCAGGATCGGCAGGGCGGCGAAGAAGACGACCGTCACGACCGACGGCAGGACGCCGAAGCCGAGCGGGACGATGAGCAGGCCGATGACGGCGAACGACGGCAGGGTCAGGCCGATGGCCGACACCCCGTTCGCGAACGCGGTCAGGCGCGGGCTGCGGTAGACGAGTGTGGCGAGCACCACGGCGATGACCGTGGCGAGGACGACGCACTGGACGACCAGTGAGAAGTGCTGCCACGATGCGAACCAGATCTGGCTCCATCGCTCCACGACGTACTGGAACACGGGTGGGCGCTCCCCTTCCGGTCGGCTGAACTGCCCACAGATCGGGGCACGAGCTCGGCCAAAGCTATGCAACAGCCGGACCGGTTGTACAACGCAACCCCGCCTGTACGACGGTTTCCCTTGCGGTTGCGAGGAGGATAACCCCAGGTCAGGAGTGGTTCACCGTGCCGAGCCTGGGAGAACGGTAACGATCGGTCTGCCTGCTCGGCTATGCGTCGAGGTCGCGCAACCCGGATCGCTCCGCGATGTCGACGAGCTGCTCACGCCACCGGACCCATTTCTCCGGGGACTTGTCGGCCAGGTTGCCGTCGCCGTCGCCGGCCAGGCCGTCGAGCATCTCACGCACGATGTCGGCGTGACCCGCGTGCCGGGCGGTCTCGTACGCCATGTGCACCAGGATCCGGTGCAGGGTGACGTCCCGGTGCCCCTCCGGCCACCACGGCACGGTCCCGGTGGCGGTGAGGTCGAGCGCCTCGATCGTGGCGTCGGCGTGGGCGGCACTCCGGTGGTGGAAGGCGACGATGTCGGCCATGGTCTCGTCGAGCGAGGCGTACATGTCCTCGCCGTCCTCCGACTCGAGCCAGGCGGGCTGGTCCGGCAACGGCCGCCCGAACACCTCGCCGAAGTAGCCAGCCTGGACCCCGGCGACGTGCTTCACCAACCCGAGGACGTTCGTGCCCGTCGGCGTCACCGGCCAGCGGGCCTGCCGCTCCGCGAGCCCGTCGAGCTTGGCCAGCAGGGCCGCGCGGTGCTTCTGCAGGTACCGGTGCAGCGTCCGCTTCACCGCGGCGTCGGCGGCAGCGGCGTCGGCGACCGCGCCGTCCGCGGCTGTCGCGCCGTCGGGGTTCCGCGTGGACCCTTCGTCCGACAGCAGGGCGTTGCCGCTCGCGGCCAGGGTGCCGGTGCTCGCGGGGTGCACCTCGGGGACCGCTTCGACGTCGCTCATGCCCCCGATCGTGCCACCCGGAGCTCCTGCAGGCGCGTCGACTCCTGCACGGCGACCCGTTCGGCCGTCAGCAGCAGCCCGGCGACCTCGGCGCCGGTGCGCGCCGGGGCGTCGTTCCAGCTCGTCAGGTCACGCACCCGGCCCATCCGGATGTCCGGCGCGGGGCACCACAGCACGGGCTCACCCTCGTCGCGGGCGAGGGCGTGCCACACGACGTCGAGCGCGTGCTGCACCCGGGGCGCGTGCACCGCGTGCGGCCCGCCGGCGGCGGACACGACCGCGCCGACCAGGCAGGCGCCGACCAGCGGCCGGCCCTGCACGTCCATCGCGGCGGCGCTCGAGGCCTTCCGCTCGCGGCCGTGCTCGTCGAGGTAGGCGAACCAGGCGTGCTGGACCCACCCGCGTTCGACGACCGCGCGGGCATCGGAGAGCAGGTGGACGAGTTCGCCGAGTTCGCGCACCCGGTCGTCGACCCGTCGCGCGCGGGCGGCGGCGCGGCGGTCCGACAGACGGTCGAGCAGGCCGCGGAGACCGCGTCGCTCGGGTCGGACGGGTGCGGGAGAGGCGTCGGTGGCGACGTCGTGCTGGACGCGGAGCTCGAGGGTCATGGTGGCCCCTCCGATCGGCTGTGCACGGATGGTGCGGTCACGATAGCCCCGCGGGGACTCAGTCGTCCAGCACCGCGTTGATGCTCCGTCGCGCGACGCTCCGGAAGGCGCGTTCGTCGGCGGTCGCCAGCGCGGACGCGAGCGCGACCACCCACCCCCGTGCGCGCAGCCAGGTGGCGTCCGGGGCCGCGACGCGCGCCCGGAACGCGGAACGCCCCGGTACGTCGAGCGTCAGCCAGGCGGTGGCGAGGTCGACGGCCGGGTCGCCCGCGGTGACGTCCCCGAAGTCGACCACGGCCGACAGGCGGTCGACACCGTCCGACGAGTCGACGAGCAGGTTGAAGGGGTGCAGGTCGCCGTGCACCCAGACAGGAGGCCCGGCGTACGCGGGCACGGCAGCTGCGGTCCGCCACAGCGTGGCCAGCTCTCCGGCCCGGTGCACGCCGTGCTCGTCGAGTCGCGTCAGCACGGCGTCGCTCCGCGACACGAGCGGCACCGCACGGAACGGGTTCACCGGGGCGTCGGCCGGGGCGGCAACGTGCAGGAGCCCGACGAACGCGGCGAGCGCCTCGGCGACGGGGATCCCGGCCGCACGTTCACCGATCGCCGTACCGGGCAGCCACGGCACGATGCTCCACGACCACGGGTAGCCGAGGGCGGGGCGTCCGGTGCGCACCGGGGCAGGCACCGGGACGACCGATCCGACCCGGGCGGCGATGTCCGGCAACCAGCGCTGTTCGTGTTCGACGAGCCGAGCGGCCAGCTCCCGACGGGGGACCCGGACGGCCAGGTCGTCGCCCAGGCGCAGCACGACGTTGTCCCAGCCGTTCGCGACGACCTCGAGCGGGAGGCCCGCCAGGTCGGGGTGCTGGTCGCGCAGCAGGGACCGGACGAGCGGGACGTCGACGTCGACCTCGGCAGCGGGTGTGGGCACCGCGTCAGGCTAGTGGGCCGCCGGACACATGCCCGCGAACTGGGGCCGGTGGCGCGACACCCTTCTCGGTAGTCTCAGAGGCGAGGTGACGTGGGTGTTTCCCTGGGGGGACCCGCGTCACTCCGGAGCGATGAGCGCGACGAGCCGCGGGATCTCCGGACGCAGCCGTTCGGTGACGAACGCGTCCAGCAGGACCGTCCAGAGTTCCCGCAGGCCCGCGAACAGGTCAGCCCGGCGGGTCATCACGTCCGAGACGGTCTGCACGCCGGTGTAGGCGCGGACGACGACGCGGCCGACCAGGTCCGGGTCCCACCGCGGGTCGATCTCGCCGGCTTCGACGGCCTGCCGTGCGAACCCGGCGACCACCGTGGTCCAGTCGGTGTACGGGTCCTGCCGCGCGACGTCGCTCGCGGCCACGTCAGTCGACAGCCGGACACCGGCGCTGACCACCACCTCGGTCGTCATCTGCAGGGCCAGGCCCTGCGCCAACCACACGATCCACTCGAGCGGCGTGGTCCCCTTCGCCACCGCGGCCTCGCCGTACCGCCGGGAGATCGCGTGCTGCTCGGCGATCACGGCACCCGCCATGTCGGCCTTCGACGTGAAGTGGAAGTACAGCGCACCCTTGGTCATCCCGATGCGTTCGGCGATGCCGTCCATCGAGGCACCGACGTACCCGCGTTCGTCGAACTCCGCGGCCGCGCCCTCGATGATCGCCGTGCGGGTCGCGAGCGACCGCTGCTGCCGGGTCGGTCGGTCCTGCGCCATGGGGTCCGATCGTAGTCAGCGCACGCTGCCGCCGGGGTGCACTGGCCGCATTCGGCAGGCGTTCGGCCGGGTGCCCTACGGTCGGTCGCCATGGACGGATGGCGGAACCCTGCGCGCTGGGCACGGACGGGTCGGTGGCTGCTGCTGCCGATCGCGGTGCTGGACTGGGTCGCGCTCGCGCCGCAGACGATCGTGGTGCTCGCGTTCCTGATCGCCGTCGTCGGGCTCGCCGGCATGGGTGCGGCCCTCGTGGTGCACATGCTCGGTCGGTCCCGTGGGGCGATGGCCGGCCTCGGCGTGGTGATGCTGCTCGGCGGGCTCGTCGTGTTCGGCCTCGACCCGTTCCCGGGCTCGTTCCCGCTCATCCAGTCGTGGTGGCCGGAGTCCATCACGCAGCCGCAGCACGTCGGCAGCGCGTACTGGCAGCTCGCCGGACTGGGCATCGAGCTGGCGGGCTTCGCCCTGCTCGCGACCCTGCTCGTGGTCTCGCTGACCGGGACCCCGCGCCCGCGGCAGGACCGCTTCCGCTCCTGACGCGCGCGGCACGATCAGGTGGCGCCGCACGACCGGGTGGCGCGGCACGTACGGTCAGTGCCGTGTGAGCACCACCAGCGTGACGTCGACCACGGCGTCCGTGGGGACGGCCGTGCGCACCCCTTCGACCACGGTGGCCCCGTCCGGAGCCGAGCGCACCAGCGCGGCGAGGTCGTCCAGGTGCCGGAGCCCGTCCAGCGACAGGACGCCCTGGGTGCAGATCGCCAGCCGGTCCCCGGGGTCCAGGTCGAGCGCGCCGGGCGACCGTGGGATCGACTCCGGTTGCAGCCCGAGCGGCAGGTCGAGCGGGTGCAGGACGCGAGCCGGACCGTCGGCGGGGACGAGCACGGCGAGGCCGTGGCCGGCGTCGCCGAAGTCGACGTGACCCGACGTCGGGTCGAGCCGCAGGTGGAAGAGCGAGCCGACGGCGTCCGCAGCCGACAGGTCGGCGGTGACCTGCGCCTCCAGGCCGACGATCGCGTCCGACATGTCGGTGCCGGTCCGTGCCGCCACGGCACCGCGGACCGCCGCGGCGAGCAGGCCCGACGCCGGGCCGGCCGCGCTCACCCGGCCGACGGTGACGTGCAGTGCACCGTCCGGTGCGACGCGCCAGTCGGCGACGTCACCCCCGCCGTCGTCGTGCTGGGCCACCAGGACGTCGAGGTCGTACCCCGGCACCGCGACCGGGTCCGGCACCAGGCCGTCGAGCACCCGACGGACCCGCCCGCGGTCGATGGCGACGCCGAGCTCGCGCTCCGCCCACCGGGCCAGGTCCCCCAGCAGGGCGACGTCGTCCGGTGAGAACGTGCGCGGCACCGCGTCCATCAGGCACAGCGTGCCCACCCGGGTGCCGTCGACCATGGTCAACGGTGCGCCCGCGTAGAACCGGATGCCGTGCTCGGCCACCGCCGCCGTGTGCGCGAACCGGGCGTCGAGCGACGCGTCCGGGATCACCATCGGTTCGCGGGTGAGCACCGTCGACGCGCAGAACTGCTCGCTGGCGGGGACACTCGACCCCTGGTGCCAGCCGAAGGTCGACTGCGTGGTGACGAGGTCGTGGTGGACGAGGTTGAGGAAGGTCAACGGGACGTCGAACGCCTCGTGGGCCATGCGGGTGATGCGGTCGAAGCGCTCCTCGGGTCCTGATCCCAAGATGGCGAGCGCCTCGATCACCGCGGTGCGCTTGTCCGCACCGTCGAGATGGTTGGTCACCCGGCCTGTCTACCCCCATCGTCCGACAGGAACCAGTCCCGAGGGTGGGGGTCAGCCGTCAGCTCTCGGCGCTCGGACACCGGGGCGGCCCAGGCGGCGGCGTTCGACAGCACGCGCTGGATGTCCGGGTGGTGGTAGACGGGGTACTCCTGGTCGCCGGGCGAGAAGTAGAAGACCTTGCCGAGCCCCCGGCGGTACGCGACGCCGGAGCGGAAGACCTCGCCGCCCGCGAAGGTCGACAGGAACACCTCTTCGTCGGGGCGCGGGATGTCGAAGTACTCGCCGTACATCTCCTGCCGGTCGATGACGATCGGGTGCGGCACCCCGGCGGCGATCGGGTGCTCGGGCGCGACGGTCCAGACGAGTTCGCGCTCGCCGTCGTTCCGCCACTTCAGCGAGCAGGTCGTGCCCATCAGGCGCTTGAACGGCTTGGAGTAGTGGCCGGAGTGCAGCACCACCAGGCCCATGCCGGCGTGCACGGCGTCGACGACCAGGTCGACGACGGCGTCGCTCACCTCGTCGTGGGCGGCGTGGCCCCACCAGAACAGCACGTCCGTGGTGGCGAGCCGCTCGGCGGTGATGCCGTGGTCGGGTTCCTGCAGGGTGGCGGTGGAGACGTCGGCCCCGGGCTGCAGCTGCCGGAGCGCCTCGGCGATCACGGTGTGCATGCCGTCGGGGTAGTGCCCGATGACCGTCGCGTCACCGCGGGTCTCGTGCACGTTCTCGTTCCAGACGACGATGTTCAGGGGACGGTTCTCGGTCGACGGCGACATGGGACCCACGCTACCCGTGATCGCTTTGCGCAGGCCCTGGCGTTTTCTGATCGTTTGGCCTACCTTCAGATCACAATCGCGCAGGCGGCGGTGCCAGGGGGTGCCGGTCACCGCCCGCGCCGAGGACAGGGGCTCGTCCGATGCAGCACCGCACCATCACCACCGTCGCACTCGCGGCGGTGCTCGCACTCGCCGTACCGACCACCGCGTGGGCATCACCCACCGGTCACCACTCGAAACGGACCACGACCACCTCGACCGTGACCTACACGGCGAGCGACGCGGTCATCCCGAACCCCTCGCGCGGGTTCGACCACACCACCGAGACGCACTACCGCGCCGACGGCACCGGGTACACGCCGCTCGACGCCGCGACACTCCGGGGCTACCGGGCCGAGGGCGTCACGCAGGTCGTCCGGGTGTTCTACATGGAGGCGTTCGTCCAGCAGCGGCAACTCAGCCCGGCCTGGCTCGCGCTCGTGCAACACGACTACGACACCGCGCGCGCAGCCGGCGTGGGTGTGATCACCCGGTTCGCGTACGTCCAGGGTGGCTCGTACCCGTACTCGGCGCCCTACGGTGACGCCGACCTGCCGACCGTGCTCGCGCACATCGAGCAGCTCACCCCGACGCTCCGCCGGAACGCCGACGTCATCCCGACCCTGCAGGGGGGATTCATCGGGCTCTGGGGCGAGGGCTACTACACCGACCACTTCGCGAGCGACCCGGCGAACCCGGGCGTGCTGACCGAGGCCGACAAGGACGCCCGACGACAGGTCCTGCAGGCCGAACTCGCCGCCCTGCCCTCCAGCCGCTCGGTCCAGGTCCGCACGATGCAGATGAAGCAGGACGCACTCCGCACGCCGTCCGGCACGGCCGGGGCGCTCACCCCGGAGCAGGCGCACGACGGGTCGGCAGCGTCGCGCATCGGGCACCACAACGACTGCTTCCTCGCCTCGCCGGACGACTTCGGCACGTTCCTGAGCAACCCGCTGTCGCTCGACCAGGACTACCTGGCTGCAGAGTCGCGGTACGTCCCCGTCGGTGGTGAGACCTGCGCCGTGAACGCGCCGCGGACCGACTACCCGTCCGCCTCGGCCGAGATGGCGAAGTACCACTACAGCTACCTCAACCTCGACTACAACAAGGACGTCCTGGCGACCTGGGGCGCGGACGGCATGACCGACGCCGCGAAGAAGCTCGGCTACCGCTTCACGATGACGTCGAGCACCGCCACCTCGGGCGCGAAGCCGTCGGTGGCAGTGTCGATCCGGAACGACGGCTGGGCGGCGCCGTACAACAGCCGCCCGGTGCAGCTCGTCCTGACCGACGGCGATCGCCGGGTGACCGTGCCCGTGGCCGCCGACGCGTCGTCCTGGCAGCCGGGACGGACCGTGACCGTCCGGGCGTCGCTGGCCGACGTGCCGAACGGGCGCTGGAGCGTCGCACTCGCCCTGCCCGCGCCGGAGGCCTCGGTGGCGGCGAACCCGGCCTTCGCGATCCAGACGGCGAACACCGGCACGTGGGACGCGAGCACGGGTGTGAACCGCCTCGGCCAGACGGTGGTCGTGCGGCACTGAGCGGACCTGCAGCGCGCCCCGGGTCGGACGATCCGGGGCGTTCTGCTGTCTGTCAACCGGGTCCGCCACGATTGACGGCATGACTCCGCGCTCCCTGTTCCGCGCCGCCGCGGTCGCCGAACTCGTGACCTGGACCCTGCTCATCCTCGGGATGGTGCTCAAGTACGGCCTGGACGCCGGCGACTGGGGCGTCCGCATCGGCGGTGGGGTGCACGGCTTCGTGTTCCTGGCGTACCTGGTGATCACGACGGTCGTGGCGGTGAACCAGCGGTGGTCGTTCGGGGCGCTCGTGCTCGGCTGGGCCAGTGCCGTCGTGCCGTACGCCACGGTGCCGTTCGAGGTCGCGGTCGCCCGCCGCGGCATGCTCGAGGGGTCCTGGCGCCGCTCGCCGGACGCCCACTCGGGCTTCTGGGACCGCCTGCTGTTCTTCGTGGTGCGTCGGCCCGCCGTGGCCGCGGGCATCGGGGTCGTGGCCGTCGCCCTGGTCTTCACCGGGCTGCTCGCCGCCGGCCCGCCCGTGCCGTCCCGCGGCTGACGCGACGAGCGCCCCCGCGTCACTTCGTGAGCAGCAATGGTCGGGTGCGTGGTGCGGACGCGACCATTCCTGCTCACGAAGCGCGGCCGTGGTCGCGACCACGGACGCTGGTCGCTGCTAGAGCGCTGCCAGCGCCGCGTTCAACGTGGCGGACGGGCGCATGACCGCGCTCGTCTTGGCGTCGTCGGGGCGGTAGTAGCCGCCGATGTCGGCCGGGTGACCCTGCACCGAGACGAGCTCGTCGACGATCGTGCGCTCCTGCTCACCGAGCTTCGCCGCGAGGTCCGCGAACGACGCCGCGAGCTCGGTGTCCTGGGTCTGCGCCGCGAGCTCCTCGGCCCAGTACTTCGCCAGGTAGAAGTGGCTGCCACGGTTGTCGATCGAGCCGAGCTTCCGACCCGGGGACTTGTCCTGCTCCAGGAACGTCCCGGTGGCACGGTCGAGGGTCTCGCCCAGGATCTTCGCCCGCTCGTTGCCCGTCACACCGGCGAGGTGCTCGAGGCTGACCGCCAGTGCGAGGAACTCGCCCAGGCTGTCCCAGCGCAGGTAGTTCTGCTGCACGAGCTGCTGCACGTGCTTCGGGGCGGAACCACCGGCACCGGTCTCGAACAGGCCGCCACCGCCCAGCAGCGGGACGACGGAGAGCATCTTCGCCGAGGTGCCGAGCTCCATGATCGGGAACAGGTCGGTCAGGTAGTCGCGCAGGACGTTGCCGGTGACCGAGATGGTGTCCTCGCCGCGGCGGATGCGCTCAAGCGAGAAGCGCATGGCGTCCTCGGGCGCGAGGATCTCGATCTGCAGGCCGTCGGTGTCGTGCTCGCCGAGGTACTGGCGGACGAGCCCGATGAGGTTCGCGTCGTGCGCACGGGTCTCGTCGAGCCAGAACACGGCGGGCGTCGCGGAGGCACGGGCGCGGGTGACGGCGAGCTTCACCCAGTCGCGGATGGCGACGTCCTTGGTCTGGCAGGCGCGCCAGATGTCACCGGGCTCGACGTCGTGCTCGATGACGACGTCGCCCGAGGCGGTCGCGACGCGGACCACACCGGCGCCGGGGAGCTCGAACGTCTTGTCGTGCGAGCCGTACTCCTCGGCCTTCTGCGCCATCAGGCCGACGTTGGGCACGGAGCCCATCGTCGACGGGTCGAAGGCGCCGTGGGCGCGGCAGTCGTCGAGCACGGCCTGGTAGATGCCGGCGTAGCTCGAGTCGGGGATGACGGCGAGGGTGTCGTGCTCGTCGCCGTCCGGACCCCACATGTGGCCCGAGGTGCGGATCATCGCCGGCATCGACGCGTCGACGATGACGTCGCTCGGCACGTGCAGGTTCGTGATGCCCTTGTCCGAGTCGACCATGGCGAGTTCGGGGCCGTCGGCGATGCCCTGCTTGAAGGCACGCTCGATCTCGGCGCCGTTCGGCAGCGCAGCGAGGCCGGCGAGGATCGAGCCGAGGCCGTCGTTCGGGGTCAGGCCCGCGGCGGCGAGGTCGGCGCCGTAGCGCTCGAACACCGACGGGAAGAACGCCTTGATGACGTGCCCGAAGATGATCGGGTCCGAGATCTTCATCATCGTGGCCTTGAGGTGCACGGAGAACAGGACGTCCTCGGCGGCGGCGCGCTCGATCTGCTTGCGCAGGAACGACTCGAGTGCGGCCACGTGCAGCACCGTGCCGTCGACGACCTCGCCCTGCAGGACGGGGATCGACTGCTTGAGGACCTGCTCGTTGCCGTCCTCGGCCACGAAGGTGATCGTCAGGACGTCGTCGGCGGGGGCGATCCAGGACTTCTCGTTCGACCGGAAGTCGTCGACGCCCATGGTGGTGACGTTCGTCTTCGAGTCACGCGACCAGGCGCCCATGCGGTGCGGGTGCTTGCGGGCGTAGTTCTTGACCGACAGGGGTGCGCGGCGGTCGGAGTTGCCCTCGCGCAGCACCGGGTTGACGGCGCTGCCCTGGACACGGCCGTAGCGGGCGCGGACGTCGCGCTGCTCGTCGGTCGTGGCCTCGTCCGGGTAGTCGGGCAGGTCGTAGCCCTGCGCCTGCAGTTCCTTGATCGCGACCTTGAGCTGGGGGATCGACGCCGAGATGTTCGGCAGCTTGATGATGTTCGCAACGGGGGTCTTCGCCAGGTCGCCGAGCTCGGCGAGGGCGTCGTCCAGGCGCTGCTCGTCGGTGAGCCGCTCCGGGAACTGGGCGATGATCCGGCCGGCGAGCGAGATGTCGCGGGTCTCGACGTCGACACCCGCGGTGCCGGCGAAGGCCTGGATGACCGGGAGGAAGGAGTGGGTGGCGAGGAACGGCGCCTCGTCCGTGAGGGTGTAGATGATCTTGGCCATGCTGGCGGGTACTCCCTTGTTCGACCGTCGGTACGTCCACGGTACTCGTGGCGCAGGATGTCTCGACATCAAGATACATGGCCCCCGCTTCCGCGCGGCAGATGCTCGGCCGACACCCTGGAGGCGCACTGTCGACACATAGGAACGGTGCGTGGACTGGTCTTCCGCAGCACCAGAGCGAGGGAGAGCGCGCATGACCACCACACGGCAGACCCCGGACGACTTCGGCTGGACCGCGGAGGACCTGCGGTCCGCCTACGCCTCGGACGGCAGCGGCCCGTACCGGTACGCGCCGGACGGCTCCGGCCCGTTCTCGTACGACCCCGACGGCTCCGGTCCGTGGCTCGTCGGCCCCGGACCCGACGGAGCCTGAGCCTCAGTCGCCGATCGAGACGCGGAACACCCGGACACCGGCGGCACGGAGCCCGGCGAGCCCGAGCCGCATGCGCAGGGGCCGGAAGGGCCGGCGGAACCCGGACGACGCCGACGCGGCATCGATCTGGTGCAGGACCTCGGACGTCAGGGTGCGCTCGAGCTTCGGCGCCAGGCGGGTCACCCCGGACACCGTGACGACGATGCGGACGGCGTGCGGCGCGAGCATCGGCGCGATGAGCTCGGCGGCCGCCTGCGCCCGGTGGAACGCGGGGTCGTCACCGGGGCGGCGGATCGCGATGACGGCCAACGCCGCGTCCCACGTCTCCTCGGGGTCCGGCAGGTCGTCGACCCCGATGACCCGCATCCGCCCGGCGTCGATCCCGGCGCGCACGGCGGCGGCCCGGAGCACGGGCAGGAGTTCCTGGGTACCGGCCAGCACGACGTCGGCCGACGCCAGGTCGACCGTTCCGTACCGCTCACGCGGCGATCGGGCCATGGTGCGGGTCCTTCCGTCGCTTTCCCCTGACCGTACCGATGCGGAGGGCCCGGGGGACGCTCCCGCCCGTGGTGATCAGGGGCCTCCCAGCGCACTCGGTAACGAAAAGATCACGAAAGGGCCTGTACAAAGCGACAGAGTCGTGCAGAATGGTGGGCGGCCATGACGACTGCACCCGAACTCGACCAGCACCCGGAGACCCCGGTGGTGCACCTGTCCCGTCGCGCCGCCCTCGAGGCCGAGCGCGCAGCAGCCCGCGGACCGCAGCGTCGCAGCAAGCCCGCACCGGTCGCGAAGGCCGCCAAGCCCGAGAAGCCGACCAAGGCAGCGAAGGTCGTGAAGCCGGCGAAGGCCGCGAAGCCGGCCAAGGCGCCGAAGGCCGCGAAGGTCGCCAAGCCCGTGCAGGCCGTCGTCCTCGCGACCGCGTCCTCGGCCACCGAGCCGGCCGGCCGCCGCTCCGCAGCCGCACGCGCCACCACCGAGCACGTCGACGACCGCATCCAGCGGGTCGTCCGTCGCCCCGCACCCAAGGTGACCCGCGTCGCCAGCGCACCCCGGGCCTCCCGGTCGGCCCGTGCCGGACGCATCACCCTCACCAGCGCCGCCGCCGCCATCGCGATGTTCGCCGCCTCGGCGATGCCCGCCCACGCGAGCGCCGGCACCTCGATGGCCACCTCGACCATCGCGCCCGTCGTGCGCACCCAGGACTACGCCGTGACCCAGGCGGTCACGGCCGCCGGGTTCGACCGTGACGGGTTCACCGTCGGCGGCGGCTCGACCGTCACCACGAAGACCGCTGGTTCCGCCGACACCGCGGCGACCGCGGGTGGCGCCGTCTCGTTCGGCGGCGCGGTCCGCTCGCCGTTCCCCGGCCCGGTGCAGATGAGCTCCGGCTTCGGGTACCGCTCGGCACCGTGCGGCGCGTGCTCGTCGCTGCACCAGGGCCTCGACTTCACCCCGGGCATGGGCACGCCGATCGGCGCCGTCGCCGCGGGCAAGGTCCGGGTCTCGGGCACCTACTTCTCGTACGGCAACGCGGTCATCATCGACCACGTGGTCGACGGCCGTCAGGTCTCCACGCTCTACGGCCACATGATCCCCGGCTCCTCGCCGCTCAAGGTCGGCGACACCGTCGCTGCCGGGCAGTTCATCGGGCTCGTCGGGTCCTCCGGCGTCTCGACCGGTGCGCACCTGCACCTCGAGGTCCTGATGGACGGCGTCACGCCGATCGACCCGAAGGCGTGGCTCGAAGCCCGCATCGGTCGCTCGCTCACGCTGTAGCGACTGCGCCCCGCAGCGACCGCTCCCCGTCGCGACCCGGGATCCACAGCCGCTGTCGAGCGGCAGCACGGTGATGTCCCAGTCGGCCTGTGCAGACTCACAGGCATGGACGATCCCCACAGACCGCCCGCCCGTCGTCGATCCGAGGCGGCTGCCCGCTGATGGGTGCCGACACCTGGATCGCCTTCGGGCTCGTCATCCTCTTCGTGCTCGTCGGCGGGGTCTTCGCGGCCGCCGAGATCGCACTCGTCTCCCTCCGCGAATCCCAGCTGCAGCAGCTCGAACGCCGCGGCCCCCGCGGGATGCGGGTCGCCGAGCTCGGCCGTGACCCCAACCGGTTCCTGTCCGCCGTGCAGATCGGCGTGACCGTCGCCGGGTTCTTCTCCGCCGCGTACGGTGCGTCCTCGATCGCACCCGACGTCGCACCGCTGTTCCAGGGACTCGGCCTCGAGCAGGGCACGGCCGAAGCCGTCGCGCTGGTGCTGATGACCCTCGTCATCGCGTACCTGTCGCTCGTGTTCGGCGAGCTCGTACCGAAGCGCCTCGCCCTGCAGCGTGCCGAGGGCTTCTCGATGGCCGTCGCCCCGACCCTGGAGCGCTTCGCGGTGCTCATGCGGCCGGTGATCTGGCTGCTCTCGAAGTCCACCGACACCGTCGTGCGACTGCTCGGTGGCGACCCGGACGCCCGCAGCGAGTCGATGAGCACCGAGGAGCTCCGCGGCCTGGTCGACGAGCACACCGGCGTCGACGAGCAGGGACGCCGGATCGCCCGCAGCGCCCTGGACGCCGGTGACCGCATCCTGCGCGAGTCGATGCGCCCCTGGTACGACGTCTCGACACTGGACGCCGGCCTCTCCGTCGCCGAGGCCACCGACCAGGCCATCGCGGCCGGGCACACCCGGTACCTCGTGACCTCCGGCGGGCGCGACGAGGTCCAGGGCTTCGTGCACCTCCGTGACCTGCTGCGTCCGGTCGATCCCTCGGCACCGGTCGCCACGCTCGTCCGGCCGGTGCTCGCCCTGCCCGAGACGAAGTCGCTGTCGAGTGCGATCGCGGACATGCGCACCGACGGCCACCAGATCGCCCTGGTGGTCGACGAGTACGGCGGCAGCGCGGGCATGGTCACGCTCGAGGCGCTGCTCGAGGACCTCGTCGGCCGCATCCGCGACGAGTGGGACTCCACCGAGTACGACGAGTCGATGCTGGCGCACGACGGCGTCGACGGGGCCACGGTGCTCGAGGACCTGGCCGCGGACGGTGGCCCGGTCCTGCCGGACGGCGACTACGAGACCGTGGGTGGGCTCGTACAGGTGCAGCTGGACCGCGTCCCCGAGGTGGGCGACGTGGTCCTGGCCGGCGGCCACCGCCTCGAGGTGACCGCCATGGACGGTCACCGCGTCGCGCGGGTGCGCATCGGGGCCGACGCCGCGCCCTGACCGCGGCCCCCAGCGGTCGGGAGGCCCGTGGCGGCCCCGCCACGGGCCTCCCGACCGGCCCTGGTCGCGTCCACCCCGTCGAAGCGACAGAATCCCGCGAACGTTCGGGCACAATCTGTCGCTTTCGCGAACCGGACGGTAGGGCGACCCGCGAAGTGTCGCTTCTGCGCACCGGGGCTGACGGGTACCGCCGGTGCCTGCCGGACGCACGGCCCGGGCACGTACGCTCGTCGCATGGGTATCGACGTGCGCAACGAGATCCGCGACTTCCTGTCCTCCAGGCGGGCGCGGCTCACCCCCGAGCAGGTCGGCATGCCGTCGTTCGGCGGCGGGGTCCGACGCGTGCCCGGGCTGCGTCGGCACGAGGTCGCCATGCTCGCCGGCGTGAGCGTCGACTACTACACGCGACTCGAGCGCGGCTCGCTCAAGGGCGTCTCGGACAGCGTGCTCGAGGGCCTGGCGAGCGCCCTGCAGCTCGACGAGGACGAGCGTGCGCACCTGTGGGACCTCACGCGGCTGGCGAACTCCGGGGCGAAGGTCATGCACCGGAACGTGCCCACCCGCGTACGCCCCGGCGTGCAGCGGCTGCTCGACGCCATCACCGGCGCACCGGCCTGGGTGCGGAACGAGCGCGGGGACGTCGTCGCGACGAACGAGCTCGGCCGCGCGCTCTACGCTCCGCTGTTCGCCGGCCCCGGACGCCCGGTGAACACCGCACGCTTCACGTTCCTCGACCCGGCCGCCCGTGACTTCTTCCCGGACTGGGCACAGACCGCGAAGGACGCCGTGGCCGTGCTCCGGACCGCCGCGGTGTCGAACCCCTGCGAGCCGGGGCTCATCACGCTCGTCGGTGAGCTCTCCACCCGGAGCGAGGAGTTCCGCGGCTGGTGGGCCGCCCACGACGTCCGGATGCAGCGCACCGGCAAGAAGCGCATCGACCACCCGATCGTGGGGGAGCTGCGGCTGTCGTACGAGGCGCTCGACCTGGTCGCCGATCCCGGCCTGACGCTGTTCTCGTACTCGGCCGAACCGGGCAGCGAGTCCGAGCGGTCGCTCGCGCTGCTCGGCAGCTGGGCAGCGACGGAGCGGGCCGAGCAGTACGCGGCCCTGCGCGAGTCGGAGTCCGAGTCCGAGTCGGTCGACTGACCCGGCCCCCGCGGGTTCGTAGGGTGGGGACGTGACGAGGACGACGGACGGCTCAGCAGGGGACGCGGACCACCGGCAGCACCGCCGGCCCGAACCCGCGTTCGCCCGTGCGGTCGCGAAGGCCCTCGGTGACGCCCGGACCGTGCTCGACGTCGGGGCCGGCGCTGTTTCCTACGCACCGACCGACCGCGACGTGACCGCCGCGGAACCCGCCGGAGACCTGCCCTTCGCCGACGACACCTTCGACGCCGCCATGACGACCTTCTCGCTGCACGAGTGGGACGACCTCGAACGCGGGCTCGCCGAGGTGCGTCGGGTGACCCGGGGCCCCATCGTGGTCCTGACGTTCGACCCCGACCGCATCGAGCGCTCCTGGCTCGCCGAGTACGCACCCGAGGTGCTGTCGGCCGACGCCCGTCGCCATCCGGCACTGCCGCGGATCGCCGACGCGCTCGGCGACGACACCGTGACGAGCACCCCGTTGCCGATCCCGTTCACGTGCGTCGACGGATTCGCCGAGGCGTACTACGCGCGCCCCGAGCGACTGCTCGACCCCGGCGTGCGCCAGGCGGACCCGGCGTGGGGCCTGGTGGACGAGTTCACCGTCCGACGGTCGGTGGCAGCGCTCCGGACCGCGCTGGAGTCGGGGGAGTGGGACCGGCGGCACGGCTCGTTGCGGATCCGCCCGACGTACGAGGGCTCGGTCGTCCTGGTCACGGCGACGCCGAACCGACCGCGGGCGGACCGGGCCGGGCTTGACACCCGGTCGTAGGCTGGTCGGGTGAGTTTCCAGGAGGTGGTCGGCGCCCGTATCGCCGACATCAGGGCGTGAGGCCCTCGGTCGTGCCCTCGGGTGCGGCCGACCTCGTCGAACCCTGACCTCCTCCGCCCGGTGCGGTGTGCGTCCGCACGCCCCGGGCCCGCACGAAAGCGATCATCCATGCTCCCCATCGTGGAGAAGACCCTCCGCACGTCCTTCGTCAACGCCTCGCGCAAGGAGGTGTCCGACCTCACGCTGCCCGCCGACTTCGAGACGCTCAACTGGGACGCGCTCGACTACCTCGGCTGGCGCGACCCGAAGATCGGTCGGCGTGCGTACGCCGTCGTGCCGACCCTGGACGGCGACCTGATCGGCATCCTGTTCCGGCAGGCCGAGGCCTCGCCCCGCTCCCGTGCCCAGTGCTCGTGGTGTCAGGACGTCAAGCTGCCGAACGACGTCGCGTTCTACAGTGCGAAACGGTCCGGGCCGGCCGGACGGAACGGCAACACCGTCGGCACCCTTGTCTGCCAGGACTTCCAGTGCTCGCGGAACGTCCGGAAGCTCCCGCCGCCCGCATACGAGGGCTACGACGTCGAGGCCGCGCGCCTCCGGCGCATCGAGGACCTGCAGGTCCGGGCCGCGTCCTTCGCCGCCGAGGTCTGAGACGCCGGCGTCTCGCGTCCGCTGACGCGACTGACGACGGACGGGAGGCCCGGTGCCAGCTGGCACCGGGCCTCCAGGCCGTCATCCGGTCGCGTCTACCGACCGATGGTCGACATGTCGGGGTAGCGGTCACCGGTCGGGACCGGCAGCGCCGACAGGCGCGACAGCTGGTCCGCCGTGAGGGTCAGGTCGGCTGCGCCGACGTTCTCCTCGAGGCGGGAGACCCGCTTCGTGCCGGGGATCGGGACGATGTCGTCGCCCTGGGCGAGCAGCCAGGCGAGCGACACCTGCGCCGGGGTGGCCCCGGCCTCGGTCGCGATGTCCTTGACCGCGTCGACGATGCGCATGTTCTGCGCGAACGCCTCCTGCTGGAAGCGCGGGTTCGCCAGGCGGAAGTCGTCGGAGTCCAGGTCGGACGGCTTCGTGATGGCACCCGTCAGGAACCCGCGGCCGAGCGGCGAGTACGGCACCAGGCCGATGCCGAGCTCGCGCAGGGTGTCGAGCACGTCGCCCTCGGGGTCACGCGTCCACAGCGAGTACTCGCTCTGGAGCGCGGTGATCGGGTGGACGGCGTGGGCCTTGCGGATGGTCTCGGCACCGGCCTCGGACAGTCCGATGTGCCGGATCTTGCCCTCCTGCACGAAGCCGGCGAGCTGGCCGATGACGTCCTCGATCGGGACGGCCGGGTCGACGCGGTGCTGGTAGTAGAGGTCGATGTGGTCCGTGCCCAGGCGACGGAGGGAGCCCTCGAGCGCCTCGCGCACGGACTCGGGCTGGCTGGAGATCCCGCGCTGCTGCGTCGGCGTCTCTTCACCGGCCTCGTGGTGGTACAGGCCGAACTTGGTCGCGATGACGACGTCGTCGCGGCGGCCCTCGAGCGCGCGGCGCAGGAGTTCCTCGTTCGTGTAGGGGCCGTACGCCTCGGCGGTGTCGAACAGGGTGACGCCGAGGTCGATCGCGCGGTGGATGGTGCGGATCGACTCGTCGTCGTCGGTGCCGGCACCCGTGTAGAAGGCGCTCATGCCCATGGTTCCGAGGCCGATCGGTCCGACCTCGAGGTCTGCGAGCTTGCGTGTGTGCATGCTGCAGGTCTACTCCCGGTCCCCCTGACGCCGGGAGGCACTGGCTGTACCCGCCTCGGCACCGCTACGCTGCGAGGGACGGGGCAGACGCCCCGGGCTCGGGGGAGTGTCATGGTCGTCATCTGGATCGTCATCGCCGCGGTCGTCGTGCTCGGCGCCCTGCTCGTCGTGCTCGAGGTGCAGAACCGCCGTCGGCGGCGGGCGCTCGCGGACCTCGAGGACTTCTCCGACCCCACGGCCGGGTCACGTGCCATGGCCGACGCCGAGGCCGCTCGATCGACGGCCGAAGGCGTGTCGAAGACCGCGCACCCGGGTGGCAGCGCCGCCAGCGGGATGTTCTCCGGCTGACCCACCCGGCCGCTCCGGCGGTTGTCGGAAGCAGCCGGTCCGCGGTGACCAGGGCTACCGGCGCTTCGTGAGGTTCCTCCAAGGTGCTCGCACGAGTACTCCGCGCACTGGTGTGATCGTCCCGTGAACCTGTACTTCCGACTGCTCCTGCTGCAGCTGCGCACCCGTCTGCGCGCTCGGGTCGGTGGACGCCGCCGGGCGTCGCTCTGGGACGAGGTCCGGACGCCGTTCCGGGTCGCTCCCACCGACCTCGACCCGCTGCGGCACGTCAACAACGGCAAGTACCTGTCGATGCTCGACCTCGGTCGGCTCGACCTGATGCTCCGCTCCGGGTACTGGGCAACGCTGTCCGAACGTGGCTGGTACCCCGTCGTCTCGGCGCAGACGATCACGTACAAGCGGTCGTTGACGCTCGGGCAGCGGTTCGAGCTCCGCACCCACGTGCTCGGGGTTGACGACCGCGCCGTGTACCTGGAGCAGACGTTCGTGCGGCAGGGTGCCGTGATGGCCCGCGCCGTGGTGCAGGCTCGGTTCCTGCGGCGTTCCGGCGGGACGGTGCCGACCGCGGACCTGCTCGAGGCGGCGGGTGGCGCGGGTGGCGCGGACCGCGACCTGACCCTGCCCGACTGGGTGCGCGACTGGGCGAGCGCGACCCGGATCAGCAGCAGCACGGCCTGACCCGCGCTGATCGGCGTCACCGGCCGGTCCTACGATGACCGCATGGACATCGTCGACCTGGTGCTGCCGGACGTCGCCGCGTGGCGTGCCTGGCTCGACGACCACGAGCACGAACCCGACGGGGTGTGGCTCGTCCTCGCCAAGAAGGGCGTCACGGAGCCGACGACCCTGATGTACGACACGGCCCTCGACGAGGCGCTCTGCTCCGGGTGGATCGACGGGCAGCGGCGCGGGCGCGACGACACGACCTACCGCCAGCGGTTCACCCCGCGCCGGAAGGCCTCGCTGTGGTCGCAGCGGAACCTCGGCCTGGTCGCCGCACTCATCGCCGAGGGGCGGATGCGAGAGCGCGGGCACGCCGAGATCGAGCGCGCCAAGGCTGACGGCCGGTGGGACCGCGCCTACGCCGGCTCGGCAACGGCCACGGTGCCCGAGGACCTGCAGGCCGCGCTCGACGCCGCCCCCGCAGCCGCCGCGCTGTTCGCCGAGCTCGACGCCACGAACCGGTACGCCGTGCTGCACCGCATCACCACCGCCCCGAACGCCACGGTGCGGACGAACCGGCTCACCAAGCTCGTCGGCGGACTCGAACGCGGCGAGACCCCGTACCCGCGACCCACCCGTCCGTAGACCCTGCGAACCCGGAAAGCGGTCGGGGGACACCGACTCAGGGACCGGCAACGCACCGGGCGTAGACCGGGGACATGACCACAGGCACTGACACCACGAATCGTCCGGCCGCGTCCTCCGGCACCTTCCGCATCGGCGGCGACCTCGAGGTCAACCGGCTCGGCTACGGCACCATGCAGCTCACCGGCCCCGGCGTCTGGGGACCGCCGAAGGACCACGACGAGGCGATCCGCGTCCTCAAGCGCGCCGTCGAGCTCGGCGTGAACTTCTTCGACACCGCCGACTCGTACGGCCCCTACGTCGCCGAGGAGCTCCTCAAGGAGGCCCTGCACCCCTACGGCGACGACGTCGTCATCGCCACGAAGGCCGGCCTCACCCGCACCGGCCCGAACGTCTGGCCGCCCGTCGGCCGCCCGGAGTACCTCCGGCAAGAGGCCGAGATGAGCCTCCGCCGCCTGGGCCTCGAGCGCATCGACCTGTTCCAGCTGCACCGCATCGACCCGAAGGTCCCGCTCGAGGACCAGGTCGGCGAGCTGAAGAAGCTGCAGGACGAGGGCAAGATCCGCCACATCGGCCTGTCCGAGGTCTCCGTCGACGAGGTCAAGGCCGCGCAGGAGATCGCCACGATCGTCTCCGTGCAGAACCTCTACAACCTGCAGAAGCGTGACGCCGAGGAGCTGCTCGACTGGTCCGAGCAGCAGGGCATCGGCTTCATCCCGTGGTTCCCCCTGGCCACGGGTGGCCTGACCGGCGAGGACTCGCCGCTCACCGAGATCGCCGAGCGCAAGGGTGCCACCCCGGCGCAGCTCGCGCTCGCCTGGCTGCTCAAGCGCTCCCCGGTGATGCTGCCGATCCCCGGTACGTCGAGCGTCGCGCACCTGGAGGACAACCTCGCCGGTGCCACCGTCGAGCTGACCGACGACGAGTTCGAGGAGCTGGCGAAGCTGGGTCACTGACCCGAGGACGTGACCGCGGGTCGCGAACGCGACGACCGGTCGGACGGGAGGCGCGGTGCCAGCTGGCACCGCGCCTCCCGTCCGTTTTCTGCCCTGTCCAGATCCGCGCTTGCGCACGCATACCGGGTATGTGCATACTCAGTATGGCCACGGTGGCCCGAGACAGGGGAAGTGTCATGAGCGTTCGGATGGGCGTCCTCGCGCTGCTGGTGGGGGGACCCGGCTACGGGTACCAGCTCCGGGGGGAGTTCGAGCACCGCACCGGCGGGAGCTGGCCGCTGAACATCGGCCAGGTCTACACGACCCTGGACCGCCTGGAACGCGACGGCCTCGTGGCCCGCGGCGACGCCGACGACGACGGACACGTCGTCTACACGGCGACCGACGCGGGTCGCGCCGAGGTGGCCCGCTGGTTCAGCGAGCCCGTGCCCGCGAAGCGCGGCCGTGACGAGCTGGCGATCAAGTTCGCCCTCGCCGTGACCGTGCCCGGAGTCGACGTCGCCCGGCTGGTGCAGGTGCAGCGCGGTGCCGCGATCCGGAACCTGCAGGACCTGACACGGCTGAAGCGCACGACCGACCCGTCGACGGACCTGGCGTGGTCGCTCGTGCTCGAGTCGATGGTGTTCCAGGCCGAGGCCGAGGTGCGCTGGCTCGACCACGTGGAGTCGAGCGTCGCGCGGTACCGGCCGGACGAGCACCCGGCGGCGCCTGCCAGTGCCGACGCTGCGGCTACCGCTGCCGCTGCCGCTTCCGCTCCCCGGAGCGCGCGGTGACCGCCGCACCGCTCCTGCAGCTCGACGCCGTGAGCGTGCACTACGGGTCCGGCGCGAAGGCCGTCACCGCCCTGGCCGGCATCGACCTGCGGGTCGAGCGCGGCGAGATGGTGGCGGTGATGGGCACGTCGGGCTCGGGCAAGTCGACGCTGCTCGCCTGCGCCGGCACCCTGCTGCCGCCGACGAGCGGTGAGGTGCTGATCGACGGCGCCTTCGTGTCCGACCGTCCCGCCAAGGAGCTCGCAGCGTTGCGCCGCCGACTCATCGGGTTCGTGTTCCAGGACTTCAACCTGATCCCCTCGCTGACCGCGGTCGAGAACGTGGCACTGCCGCTCGAGCTCGACGGGTGGAAGGCCTCGCAGGCCCGCCGTGCCGCGGAGCTCGCGCTGGACAACGTCGAGCTGTCGCACCGTGCCGACGCCTACCCGGACGACCTGTCCGGCGGCCAGCAGCAGCGCGTCGCGATCGCCCGCGGCGTGGTCGGCGAGCGCCGGCTCGTGCTCGCCGACGAGCCGACCGGAGCCCTCGACTCGCAGACCGGCGAGGTCGTGCTCCGCATGCTCCGTCGGCACGTCGACGCCGGAGCCGGCGCGCTCCTGGTGACCCACGACGCCCGGCACGCGGCCTGGGCGGACCGGATCGTGTTCCTGCGCGACGGTCGGGTGGTCGACGAGACCGTGTACTCGGGCGTCGAGGCTGTACTCACGGACCGGACCGCCTCGTGAGCCGGGGTCGGCGTGCCGGGACCGGCCGGACGCCGTTCGCCCTGAGACCGGCGCTCCGTCTGGGGCGTCGACTGGCGTTCGCGAAGGCGGGCCGCGCGGCACTGATCATCGCGCTCATCGGGATCCCGACCGCCGGGTTCGCCGCGGTCGCCGTCGTCGTGCAGTCGACGCAGGCCACGGTCACCGAGCGGCTCGACTACGACCTCGGCCGTGCATCGGCGCAGATGCGGGTGTCCGGCCCGGACCTGCCCGGCATGGTGCAGGACCCGGTGCAGTGGGAGTTCACCGACTCGAAGCGGAACAGCCCCGTCACCAAGTCGGATGAAGACTCACCGTTCACGAACGTCCTGGCCCACGTGCCCGAGGGTGCCCTGTCGATCCCGGTGGGCAGCACGCCCGTCGTGCTCCAGGGTGCGCACGGCCCGGTCGGACTGACCGCCGTCGAGGGCAGCGTCTGGGATCCATCGCTCGAGGGCCACTGGCACGTGCTCGACGGTTCCACGCCGACCACGCGCAGTGAGCTCATGGTCACGCCGGCCACGCTCGAACGCCTCGGGGCGCGGATCGGCGACACGGTGGACCTGACCGACCCGGTCACCAAGCGCTTCACGATCACCGGGACCATGACCGACCTGGGGACGGACCCAGGGACGCAGGGGGTGTTCCTGCCCTGGGGCACGACGCTCTCGACGACCGACACCACCGACGACGTCGGGCTCACCGACGTCACCGTGTACCTGCCGTCGGACGCCCCGACGTGGTCGGAGATCCGCCAGCTCAACGCGCACGGCATCATCGTGCAGTCGCGTCCGGTCGTGCTCGACCCGCCGGATGCCCGGCTCCCCGGTGGGCAGCTGGGCTCGTCGCTCGGCTGGTACCTCGGGGCGATGGGACTGCTCGGCGTCTTCGCGATGTTCGAGGTCGCCCTGCTCGCCGGGGCCGCGTTCCTGGTCGGCACCCGGGCGGACACCCGCTCGTACGCCATCGTCACGAGCGTCGGCGGGGACAAGCGGTTCGTCCGCACGATCGTCGCAGGGTCGGGCCTGGTGCTCGGCCTCGTCGGCGCGGTCCTCGGGGTCGCCGCCGGCACCGGGATTGGCGTGCTCGCCTACCGACTGATCGACAACGGCAACGTGGCGTCGTTCCCCGGGTTGCACGTACCGCCGCTCCTGCTGCTGTCGATCGCCGTGGCCGGCGTGCTCGCCGGACTCGTCTCCGCACTCGTCGCCGCTCGGTCGGCCACCCGGATCAACGTGCTCGCGGCACTGCGGGGCTCGCTCCGTCCGGTGCCCGCCAGCCGTCCGGCCCGCCGTAGTCGGCGCATCCGGGGGCCGCTGCTCGTGGCCCTCGGCGCCGTGATGACGCTGGCGTGCGGTGTCGGGGTGCTCATGCTCAACGACCGTCCGGTGCAGCAGGACCGGTGGGCCTACGTCGTCGGCGCCGGCGTCGCGATCGGGCCGTGCCTGATGCAGCTCGGCATCGCCATCTGCTCACCGTGGCTGCTCGCCCTGATCACCCGGCTCACCGCCCGCGCGGGGCTGTCTGCACGGCTCGCCGCCCGCGATGCCCGCCGCAACCCGGTCCGCACGGTGCCCGTGCTGGCGAGCGTGATGAGCGTCGTGTTCGTGGCCTCGGTCGTGATCACGTGGAGCGCGTCGAGCCACGCCCAGTACGTCCGCGGGTACGAGTACACGACGGCGGTCGGGGTGGCGACGGCCGAGGTGCAGACCGAGACGAAGGACGGCGGCAGCACCGGTCACCACGACGCAGCGCTGACTGCGCACGCGGCGAAGGTCGTGTCCGGGGTGTTCGACCAGGACCGCATCCGGGTGCTCGGTGTCGCGCAGGAGCAGCCGGGCGACACCCCCTCGACCGTCACGATCCCGCACCGCTGGAGCGCGTACGACTGCCCCGCGAACGACACGACGAGCTGCTCGTACTACCTGGACACGGCGAGCGTGTCGAGCCCGCACATCTGGACCGGGACCGTGGACGACTACGCCGTGCTCACCGGGCACCGGCCGTCCGCCGCCGTCCGGAGCGCGCTCGAGGGCGGCGAGGCCGTGTCGCTCTGGCCCGAGTACGCCCACGACGGTGCGGTCCGCGTCGACACCTTCCACGACCGGACGTGGGAGAGCGACCCCATCACCGAGCGCAGCCGACCGGCGGCCAGCGTCTCGATCCCCGCGGTACTCGACGTGCAGACCCCGCGGATCCAGGTCGGCGTCTTCATGACGAAGGCGACCGCCGAACGGTACGGCGTGCCCGTGGTCGACGGCATGCTCGTCACGACGCTGCCCCACGACCTCGACCCGGCCCAGGCGGACGAGCTGAGCTCGGCGTGGCAGAGCTTCGGCGGCGACGACCGTGCACGGTGGAGCGGCCCGTCGTTCATGTACGAAGCCGGCCCCACCGACAACGAGGCGATCATCCGGGCGATCGTGCTCGCACTCGCGGCGGCCGTCACGATCGGTGCGACGGCGGTGGCGATCGGACTCGCACGGTCCGACGGCCGGCGGGACGACGAGGTGCTCGACGCCATCGGTGCCGCACCGCGCCTGCGCCGAGGGGTGTCGACCTGGCAGGCGGCGATCCTGGCCACGGTCGGCTCGGTGATCGGGACGCTCCTCGGACTCCTGCCGATCCGAGCCCTGACCCTGCGCTTCACTGAGAGCCCGGTCGGCGTGAACCACATGCCGTTCGTGCCGGACTGGCCGGTGCTGGCGCTGCTCGCGATCGGCCTGCCCCTCGTGGTGACGGCCGGGGCTTGGCTGACCTCGCGGGGTCGGCGGCGGGTGGCGGTGCGACGGGCGCACTGACGCGTGCTGCCTCGTGCGCTCCGCTTCGCTTGGTGAGCAGAAGATGTCGAGTCGGCTGCTCGGACTCGACGTCTTCTGCTCACGAAGTGACCGGCAACGAAGACTCGGAAGCACATCGACTACGTCACATCAGCAACGGATGGGTGAAATGAGCGAAATTGCACGACTCGTCGATGCCGGAGCGATCGAAGCCGCGGTCGCCGAAGCTCAGGGGCTGACCCCCGACCGGGTCGCCGACCTGCTCTTCGCCTCGGGCGGCTTCGCTGTTGACATGGCTCCGTACGACGCGTTCGTCCGGCGCTGGTACGAGCGCCTCGACAGCCCCTACCTGCGCGCGGCGGCTGCGGAACGATTCGGGGATGCCTACCTCACCGAACTCGCGGGGGTGCCCGGGGGCGAGGCGTTCGCGGCCGAGCTGACCGAGGCCGCACTCCGAGACGTGATCGCGCACACCGGTCGACTGATGCGCGGGCCGGCGATCACCGAATGGGCAGAACCGCACGTCGCGGTGATGAGCACTGCCCGCGCGCGCTCCTGGCGAGAAGCGTCCATGGAGCTCGCGAAAGTGCACTTGCCGGAGTGACGGACTGGAGGCCCGTGGCGGCGTCGCCACGGGCCTCCAGTCCGTCACATGGTGAGCAGGAATGGTCGGGTCGCTGTGCCGGACCCGACCATTCCTGCTCACGAAGCGGCGAGCGCCGCGCTCACGCGAGCTCGGGCAGCGCCTCCGCGTAGGTGCGGAAGTCGCCGCGCTCCGTGTGGATCGCCCACAGGCGGTCGGCGATGGACTCCCCGGAGTGCTCGGGCTGCCCGTCGTCGATGCCGAACGGGATGATGAGCTGGCCGACGTGGACGTCCTCGTCGCGGACGCCGTCGTGCAGCAGCTGCGCGTAGGCGCTCTCGGCGGCGAAGGCGACCGACGTGCCGGTGACGCGGGCGCCCGGTCGGACCGCGCTGCCGCCGTTGACGAACAGGATCGTGCCGTGGCCGATCGCGCGCATGCCGGGCAGCACCTGGCGGACGGCGTTGACCGAGCCGTAGACCGAGAACTCGATCGGGCCGACCAGGTCGTCCGCCGTGGTCTCGAGCACGGGGCGCATGTACTCCTTGGCGGGGAGCGGGCTGTACTGCAGCACCTCGATGGGGCCGAGCTGCTCGGTGGCGCGCTCGAGTGCGGTGCGCAGGGAGTCCCCGTCACGGACGTTCGCGGCGAACCCGGCTGCGGTGTGGCCGCGCTCGCGCAGCTCCGCGGCGAGGCCGTCCAGCCGGTCCTGGTTGCGGGAGATCAGGGCGACGGCGAAGCCCTCACGGGCGAAGCGCTCGGCGACGGCGAGGCCGAGGCCCTTGCCGGCCCCGACGATGGCGATGGTGGTCATGCGGTGTACTCCTCGTCGCTCACGTGCTCGAGCCAGGTGGTGGTCGTCGCCGGGTCGTCGGCGGCCTCGAGCATCGCGAGGTGTTCCATGTAGTCGGTGGGGGTCGCGCCGTGCCAGTGTTCCTCGCCGGCGGGCGTGTAGACGGTCTGTCCAGCCTGCACCTCGATGACGCGGCCGTCCCGGGTGCCCATCCGTGCGACGCCCTCGGTGACGTGCAGGGTCTGCCCCTTGGCGTGCGAGTGCCAGGCGGTGCGGGCGCCGGGCAGGAACCGGACCTTGGCGACGGTCATCGTCTGACCGGGCTCCTTCGGCGAGGCGATGGCGTCGAGGTACACGTCGCCGGTGAACTGCTCGGGCGGGTTCTTGACGGTCGGCTGCTTCGGTTCGATCTGCGTGCCGACGACGGTAGGCCGCCGTGCGCACCGTCGGGAGGTGCCGACAGACCCCCTCAGGGGTTTCCCGAACGCAGCGTGTGTGATCGACCAACGACCCCGGGAGGATCATCGTGGACACACCCGCCGGAACACCCCGCAGCCGCCGCCTCTGGTCGCTGGCCGGCCTCGCCGCCGTCGCCGCGCTGGCCCTCACCGCCTGCACGAGCGGCGACGGAGCAGAGCGGGACGGATCCGACCGGGGCGGCTCGCCGTCGGCGCGCGCGACCGCGCCCGCCGACCTGTCGGCCGGTCAGGTGGCGCTCGACGGTGACACCACCGACGTGGTCACCGGCCTGGAGGCCCCCTGGTCGGTGGTCCTGACGGGTGACGACGGCGACGCGCTGGTCAGCGAGCGCGACTCGGCCCGGGTGCTCGAGCTGCGGTCCGACGGCACCACCCGTCAGGTCGGCACCGTCGACGGGGTCAGCCACGGCGGCGAGGGCGGACTGCTCGGGCTCGCGCTGCACGACGACGACCTGTTCGTCTACTCCACGGCCGACGACGGCAACCGGATCCAGCGGTACGAGCTGACGGGGAGCACCGGGTCGTGGGGGCTCGGCGAGGCGACGACGATCATCGACGGCCTGCCGAAGAACACGTTCCACGACGGCGGCCGGATCGCGTTCGGGCCCGACGACATGCTCTACGCCAGCGTCGGGGACGCCGGCGCGAGCACGGACGCGCAGGACGAGGACTCGCTCGCGGGCAAGATCCTGCGGCTCACCCCGGACGGCGACGTCCCCGCGGACAACCCGGTCGACGGGTCGCCGGTGTGGAGCCTCGGGCACCGCAACGTGCAGGGCATGGGGTGGTCGTCGGACGGCACGATGTTCGCGTCGGAGTTCGGTGAGAACACCCACGACGAGCTCAACGTGATCGAGCCCGGGTCGAACTACGGCTGGCCCGAGGTCGAGGGCACCGGCGGCGAGGACCAGGGCTTCGTCGACCCCGTGCAGCAGTGGTCCACCGACGAGGCGTCCCCGAGCGGCCTCGCCGTCGTCGACGACACGGTGTTCGTCGCGAACCTGCGGGGCGAGGTGCTCCGGGCGGTCCCCGCCGACGACCCCGGCACCGCGACCGAGTACTTCGCGGGTGACTTCGGCCGCATCCGGACGGTGCTCGAGGGCCCGTCGGACACGCTCTGGTTCGTCACGAACAACACCGACGGCCGCGGGACACCGTCGAGCGGGGACGACCGGATCGTCTCCGTCCCGTTCACGCGCACGTGAAAGGGGTTCCCGCAGCCCCTCGCTCGCGCCGGACGGGGCGAAGTACCGTGACGGCATGAACCACCGCGACGAAGCGCGCGACTTCCTCTCCAGCCGTCGCGCCCGCATCACCCCCGAGCAGGCCGGCGTCGAGACCTTCGGCACGCGGCGCCGCGTCACCGGGCTGCGTCGCGAAGAGGTCGCACGTCTGGCCGGCGTCAGCATCGACTACTACACGCGACTCGAGCGCGGGAACCTGCAGGGGGTCTCGGACAGCGTGCTCGACGCCATCGGCCGGGCCCTGCAGCTCGACCCCGCCGAGCAGGAGCACCTGCGCGACCTGTCGCAGCACCAGAACGAGACCCCGCGTCGCGCCGGTCGTGTCGTGCCCGTCGCTGCCGTCCGACCCGAGCTGCAGTACCTGCTCGACGTCGTCACGGACGCCCCGGCGATGATCATCAACAACCGGCAGGACATCGTCGCCGCGAACGCGCTCGGCTTCGCGATGCACTCGGACCTGGTCGCGGCACCGGCGCGGCCGATGAACTTCTCGCGCTTCATCTTCCTCGACCCGCAGGCGCGGAACTTCTACCAGGACTGGCAGCGGGCCGCGCACACGAACGTCGCGATCCTGCGCCGCGAAGCGGGCCGGACGCCGAACGACAAGGACCTCGCCGCGCTGATCGGCGAGCTGTCGATGCGGAGCGACGACTTCCGCGAGCTCTGGGCAGCGCACGACGTCCGACGCCACTACGCCGGCGTGAAGTCGTTCCGGCACAGCGTCGTGGGGCCGCTCGAACTGCACTTCCAGACGCTCGAACTCGCTGAGGACCCGGGGCTCTCGCTCACGATCTACCCGGCCACGCCGGGCAGCCCGACGGCTGACGCCCTGCGGGTGCTGGCTTCGTGGGCGGCGACCGAGGGCATCGCGGAGCGGGCGCGCCAGCTCGCCTGATGCGGTGGTCGCGACCACCCCACTGACTGGAGGCGCGGGGCGGGCCCGCACCGCGCCTCCCGGCCGCTCGTGGTCGCGTCAGACCTCCGGGATCACCCGGTCGAACCGGCTCGTGTCCGTACCGTCCGGGTCCGGGCCGTTGCGACGGCCGGTGTCCAGGGCGTCGAGCCGCGCGAGCTCGTCGTCCGTCAGCGCGAAGTCGAAGACGGCGAAGTTCTCGGCGATGCGACCGGGGTTCGTCGACTTCGGGATCGCGTTCCGCCCCTGCTGCACGTGCCAGCGGAGCATCACCTGCGCCGGCGTCCTGCCGTGCGCCTCGGCGATCGACCGGATCGTCGGGTCGTCCATCACGCTGACCCGCTTGTCGCCCCAGCCGGGGTAGAACGTGATGCCACCGATGGGGGACCACGCCTGGTCGAGGATGCCGTGCTCGGCGTCGGCGCGCTGGACGTCCGGCTGGGTCAAGTACGGGTGCAGTTCGACCTGGTTGAGCGCCGGGATGACGTCGGACTGCTCGAGCAAGGAGCGCAGGTGGTGGGGCATGAAGTTGCTCACACCGATCGCGCGGACCCGGCCGTCGGCGTACAGGCGCTCGAGGGCCCGGTACGCCTGCACGGTCTGCGCGAAGCGGTCGGGAGCGGGCTGGTGCAGGATCAGCACGTCGATCGTGTCGAAGCCGAGCTTGCCGGTGGCCTTGTCGAAGGCGTGCAGGGTCTGGTCGAAGCCGTAGTCCGAGACCCAGATCTTGGTCTCGACCACGATGTCGTCGCGGTCGACGCCCGAGGCGCGGATGCCCTCGCCGACCTCGCGCTCGTTGCCGTACGCGGCGGCGGTGTCGATGTGGCGGTACCCGGTCTCCAGGGCCGTGCGGACGGCGTCCACGGTCTCCTCCGGGGCGCTCTGGAACACGCCGAAACCGATGGCGGGGATCTCGAGTCCGTTGTTCAGGGTGACTGTCTCCATGCCGACGACGCTACGACCGCCGACCCTCGGCTGACGGGTACCACCAACCCCTGCTTCCGGCACCCGGCCGGCCGTACCGTGGACGCATGGACACCAGAAGCGAAGTGCGCGACTTCCTCCGCACACGCCGCGAGCGCGTCACGCCGCAGCAGGTCGGTCTGCCCGACTTCGGTGGGGTCCGCCGCGTCAAGGGACTGCGGCGCGAAGAGCTCGCACTGGTCGCGGGGATGAGCGTCGACTACTACGTCCGCCTCGAGCGCGGGAACCTGACCGGGGTCTCCGAGAGCGTCCTCGAGTCGTTGTCCCGTGCGCTGCGTCTCGACGATGCCGAGCACGCGCACCTGTTCGACCTGGCCCGTCTGCAGAACGCTTCGGGTGCCTCACGCCGGACGATCCCGACGTCGAAGGTCCGGCCGAACGTGCAGCGGGTGCTCGACTCGATCAGCGCTCCGGCCTGGGTCCGCAACGGCCGGTTCGACTTCCTCGCCGGCAACGCGCTCGCCCGCGCGGTGTACTCGCCGCTGTTCCTGTCGCCCTCCGGCACTCCGAACACCGCGCGTTTCGCGTTCCTCGACCCGCGCGGTCAGCAGTTCTGGCGAGACTGGGACTCGGTCGCCGGCGACGTGGTCGCCGCCCTGCGCGCCGAGGCGGCCCGCTCGCCGTACGACAAGGGACTGACCGACCTGATCGGGGAGCTCTCCACCCGCAGTGACGAGTTCCGGCGGCGCTGGGCCGCCCACGACGTGATGCGGCACCGGAGCGGTGTGAAGCGCGTGCACCACCCGGACGTGGGCGACATCGACATGAGCTACGAGACGATGGAGCTCGTCACGGACTCGGGGCTGACCATGGTCGTGTACGGCACCGAGCCCGGGTCGGCGTCCGAGGAACGGCTGCAACTGCTGGCGAACCTCGCGGCGACGAGCGCGACCGGTGCGACGAGTGCGGCGGCTGCGTCGGCCGCTTCCACTTCCACTGCGGCGGCGGAGGACGCGTGAACGAGACCGAGTCCGTCGAGACCGTCGTCACGGCTCCGTCGACCGGGTTCGTCAGCCGACTGCGGTTCCGTCTGCGTGCCGAGCAGGAGATCCACGAGTTCACCCGCGACCGTGAACTCGAGGAACGGGTCCGAGCCGAGGCAGCGGTGCGGCTCGCGCCCGGGCCGTGGCACCTGGGGGAGCTGTTCCGGCGACGGTGACGGCTGAGGGGGGAGGACAGCACCTGTCACGGCCCTGCGGTCGGCCCTAGCGTCGAGGACATGACCTTCGCCGACACCGACCCCGAGTTCGCCCGGTACCACGCCGACTTCGTGGACGAGACCCTGCGGAACGCAGCACTCAGCGAGCACGACCGCGCGGTCGTCCAGCTCGGTGCGACGATCGCGGCCGGAGCACCGACGGCGTTCCGCGACCTGCTGGACGCGGCCCTCGACGGCCCGCTCTCGCCCACCGAGGCGAAGGAGATCGTCTACCAGGCCGTGGCCTACGTCGGTTCCGCACGCGTCGGCGACTTCCTGACGATCACCAACACCGTACTGGTCGCCCGCGGGGTCACCCTCCCGTTGGCCGGACAGTCGACGACGACCCCGGCGGACCGACTCGAGCGCGGCCGAGCGGTGCAGGGCGCCGTCGTCGGTGCGGACCGCGTCGACGCGATGTACGAGAACGCCCCAGCGGACGCCGTGCACTTCCAGCGGTTCCTGTCCGGCAACTGCTTCGGGGACACCGTCGGCCGGGACGGCCTGTCGCTGCCCACCCGGGAACTCCTGACCTTCGCGCTGCTCGCGGCGCTCGGCGGGGCCGACGCCCAGGTGCAGGGGCACGTGGCCGGCAACCTGAACGTCGGGAACACCCGCCAGCAGATGCTGGACGTCCTGACCGTGCTCGTCCCGCTCATCGGCTACCCGCGCACGTTGAACGCCCTGGCCGCCGTGAACGAGGGAGCACCCGCAGCATGACCACCGACCACTCGATGTCGACGGGCCGGACGCTGCTGTTCGCCGTCGCCGGGGGAGCAGCGGTCGGCAACCTGTACTGGTCGCAGCCACTGCTCGACGAGATCGCATCGTCGCTCGGCACCTCGGCGTCGCTCGCCGGGCTGCTCGTCACGCTGACCCAGGTCGGCTACGCCCTCGGCATCCTGCTCGTCGTGCCGCTCGGGGACGTCCTCGACCGCCGGCGCCTGATCCCCTGGGTGCTCGTCGCCTCCGCCGTCGCGCTGCTGCTCGCCGCGATCGCTCCGACCTTCGCGACGCTCCTGGTCGCCCTGGCGCTGGTCGGGCTGACCACGGTCGCCGGTCAGCTCCTCATCCCGCTGGCCGGGGACCTCGCCGACCCCGCGCAGCGCGGACGCGTCGTCGGCACGATCACCTCCGGGGTGCTCACCGGCATCCTCGTGTCGCGGACGATCAGCGGCCTGGTCGCGGACGCGTTCGGGTGGCGTGCGATCTACGTGCTCGCCGCCGCCGTCGCCGTCGTCCTGGCCCTGCTGCTGCGGCGGGCCATCCCCGAGCTCGAGGCCCGCGGCGGGGTGCCGTACCCGCAGCTCATCCTCTCGGTGTTCCGTGCCGTCCGGACCCACCGGGCCGTCCAGGTCACGCTCGTGATCAGCTCGTCGGTGTTCGCCGTGTTCACGATGTTCTGGACCGCGCTGACGTTCCTGCTGAGCAGCGACCCCTACGACTTCTCCACCAGCAGCATCGGGCTGGTCGGCCTGGTGGGGCTCGCGGGTGCCGTGGCGGCGCAGCGGGTCGGGCGACTGCACGACCGGGGACTGTCGGTACCCGTCACCGGGGGAGCGATCGTGCTCCTGCTCGTCTCCCTGGTCGTCGCCGGGATCGGTGCGCACTCGATCGTCGTGGTGCTGCTCGCCGTGCTGCTGCTCGACGTCGCCGTGCAGGCCGCGAACGTGCTCAACCAGACCCGGCTCTTCTCGGTGGACCCGGCCGCGCGGAGCCGGCTCAACACCGCCTTCGTCACCTCGAACTTCATCGGCGGTGCGATCGGTTCGGCCCTGGCGTCGGTGCTGTGGAACGCCGGTGGCTGGACGGCGGTCACGATCGGCGCCGCGGTGCTGGCGGGGTTCGCCGCGACGGTCTGGATCGTGCACCGGAACCGCGGGCTCGTGGTTGAGCCGGAGCGGGCCTGAGTCAGATCGCCAACTCGACGTCACGGCCGTTGACCGTGACGATGATGCGTGGGTTCTCGGCACCGGTCGCGGTGATGTAGCTGCGGAGGGTGGAGAGCAACATGTCCTCGCGCCGTTCCATCTGCGACACCGCCCCCTGACTGATGCCGAGCTCGTGTGCGATCTCGGCCTGCGTGCGCTTCCCCGCTTCACGCACCATCGCCAGGCTCATCGCGTGGACTCGGTCGAGGTCGTCGGCCTCGGTCTCGAGCGCGGCAACGGCGTCCGCGATGTCCGGCTGTCTCAGGAGACGCTCGACGCGGTCATTCCCGCGGACGAAGTCCTTCTTGCCCATCATCGTTCCTTCGTTTCGTCGAGCCAGCGGTCGATCAGTCGGTCGGCTCGGGTACCCACAGTGTCGTAGAAGACGTCGCCCATCGCTTGATCATCGCCGTGTCCTGGACCGGTGCCTCCTCGAGGTCTCGGAGTCGCTTCAGCATGAACGTCAGGAGCTGCAGTCGCTTCCGTCCACGCGGGCTCGTGTCGACCTCGAGACGATCGAGCTGGTCGTTGAACTCGCGCGGCCAGTCGATCTCCATGCGGTGACATTACCCACAACTGATAGTAGCTGCAACTAATAACAACCGCAAGGGGTTCCGCAGGGCTCTGACCACGGGGCTCAGCGGACCAGGGGGTTCGCGACCTCGAGCTCACCGTGGTCGACGAGCCAGCGCACGGCGTCCAGCACGGTCTCCTCGGCGGTGAACGCCGGTGCGTAGCCGAGAAGACGACTCGCCTTCTCGGTGCTGAAGACCTGGCTGCGGGACAGGTGCTCCCAGCTGGCGTCAGCGTGCTCTGGAGCCGTGGTCTCGCGGAACCGGTCCCACGTGACGGGGTCGAGCCGGGCCTCCTGGCCGAACCACGACGCTGCCAGGTGGGCGTACCCGCGCGCGGTGAGCGCCGTCGGAGCCGTGACGAAGAAGTCCTCGCCAGCCGCCGCATCGCGGTGCTCGACCGCGAGCTGGAACGCCTGCGCGACGTCGTCGGCGTGTACGTGGGCCATCGTCTCGGCACCGAGACCGGGGACCTCGAGCGGTTCGCCGGCGGACAGCTTCGTCAGCACCGCCGTGTCGAGGTTGCCGAGCGGACCGATCGGTGTCCAGCCCGGGCCGCTGATGTGACCGGGGTGCAGCGACGTCGTGACCAAACCGCCTGATGCGGTTTCTTCCTTGAGCATCCGGGCGATTGCGTCCTTCTGGACGCCGTAGTCACCGAACGGCGGGGTCGCGTTCTGCTCGGTGATCGGCAGCACGTGCGAGACGCCGGCGCGCCAGATCGAGCCGCAGTGCACCAGGTGCGTACCGGTGTCGCGGAGCGCGTCGACCAGCGCTGCGGCGGAGGACTCGGTGAAGCAGACGAGGTCGACGACGGCGTCGGCACCGAGTGCGGCGATGCGGCTGCCGAAGGTGCCGTCGCGGTCCTCCTGCTCGCGGTCGGCGGTGATCCGCTCGACCTGCTGCCACTCCGGGGCGTCGGCGTACGGGGTGCTCGTGCCGCGGGTGACGGCGACGACCCGGTGACCCGAGCGGACGAGACGGGGGACGAGGAACGAGCCGATGTGGCCGGTGGCTCCGATGACGACGATGTGCATGGGGGCCACCGTAGGCCGAGGCGTGCGCATCGTGAGCAGGAATGGTCGGGTGCGGCGGCGCGATCCGACCGTTCCTGCTCACGAAACGCGCCCGCGGCGAGCGCGGCACGCGAGCGCGGCCCTCGCCGCGCACGAGCGGCACGGTCAGTCGGCGGTGATGACCTTCACGGAGCCGGCGATGGTCGCGGCGTCCTCGGCGAGCGCGACGACGGGGTCGGGCAGGCCCGCACCCCCGAGGGCCTTGCGCGCACCCCAGCCGACGAAGCTGCCGACGAGGGCACCGACGCCACCGAGGATCGCGCCCTCGATGCGCAGGTCACGCTTGCCCGTGGTGCCGAGGGCGGCACCGGCGAGGGCACCGGACGCGACACGTCCGAGCAGCGCCGAGGGGGCGATGCGGTTCGGGGTCTTCGGCAGCTTGTCGCCGATGAGCTCACCGATGGCGGAGGCCACGAGCAGCCCGCGGCCGACCGGGGTGCTGAAGACCTTCCACTGCTGCCACGAACCCTTCAGCGAGGACCGGTCGTGGTTCAGTGCGAGGACGGCGAGCGGGGTGGCGCTCCGGCCGCCGCTCATGATGCCGAGGACCAGGGTGCGGACCAGGGTGTGCTGCTCGTGCTGCTTGCTCATCGTGACTCCTGTCGTGTTGCCCCTGACGGTACGCACGGTGACCTCGGGTGTTCCGAGCATCGCGGGCGACGGGCGGACGTCGGGCGTTCCCCGGGCACGGAGCCGCCCCGAGTAGCGTCCGGCCCATGAGCAACGTCATCGTCTTCGGCGGCCACGGCAAGGTCGCACTCCTCGCCACCCGCATCCTGTCCGAGCGCGGACACACGGTCACCTCCGTCATCCGGAACGCCGACCAGTCCGACGAGATCCGAGCACACGGCGGCGAACCGCTCGTCGCGGACATCCAGCAGCAGTCCCTGAACGACTTCGCCGAACTCGTCCGCGGGCACGACGCCGTGGTGTGGTCGGCCGGTGCCGGTGGCGGGTCCGTCGACCGGACCTGGGCCATCGACCGCGACGCTGCGGTGCTGTCGATCCAGGGGGCGAAGCAGGCCGGCGTCGACCGGTACGTGATGGTGTCGTTCTCGGGCTCGCAGCTCGACCACGGCGTCCCGCAGGACCAGGACTTCTTCGAGTACGCGCAGTCGAAGATGATCGCCGACGCCGTGCTCCGCGACTCGGGGCTGCAGTGGACGATCGTCGCCCCGAGCACCCTGACCGACGACGAGCCGACCGGCTCCGTCGACTGGGACGGTTCGTCGACGCAGGTGCCGCGCGGTGACGTGGCGCACGTGGTCGCCGACGTGGTCGAGAACCCCGGCACGGCCGGCAACACGTTCCGGTTCAACACGGGGTCCACCCCGGTCGCTGAGTTCCTGCGCGCCGACGCGGTCTGACCGAGACCGACTGCGCCGACGCGGTCTGACCGAGACCGACCGCGCCGACGCGGTCTGAGCAAGACCCACAGACAGACAGACGGGGTCGCGGCGGTTCTCCGCCTCGACCCCGTCCGTGTCCCTGCAGAGCGTCGAGCTCAGTAGAGCGTCGAGATGCCCGTCATGTCGCCACGGCCGAGCGTGCGGCCGTCGAGCTCGCAGTAGCCGCCGGACGGCTCCATGACCTGGCCGGTGCCGGTGGCGACGTGGTCGAGGCCGTACAGGTGGCCCCACTCGTGCGTGGCGACGACCTGGGTGTCGAAGCGCGCACCCGAGCAGGTGGCCGTCGAGCTCCACTTGAAGCCGGTGGCGTAGCGCTGGTCGGCCTCGCGGGCGTTGCCGTTGCCGTCGAACCAGACGCACGTGACACCGAGGGTGCCGGTCGGGAGCTTGCCCCAGCCCATCACGTTGTAGCCGTTGTTCCGCGAGCAGCCACCCTGGTCGGTGAGGTTGGGCTTCTGGGTCGCGAGACGCAGGTAGTCGTTCTTCGCCGTCGACGTGACGGTGCGGTCACACGCCGAGATCGTGCCGTTCCAGGCGTTCGCCCCCTTGCGCAGGGCGTCCTTGGCGTACGTCGACTTCTGCCCGGTCTGGTTGTAGTACCACTTGACCGTGCTCGGCCAGGTGTAGCCGGACGCCTTGTACGCCGTGCTCGTGCACTTCGTGGTCGCAGCGGTCGTCGCGGCGGGAGCGGCCTGTGCCGTCGCGGCCTGGCTCTGCGCACGCTCCTGCTGGACGGCGGGGGCCGAACCGGTCCAGGCCTCGTCGACGCGGACGGCGACACCGGCGGAGCCGTTGTTCGCGATGAGGACGTCGGCGAGTTCGGGCGCCCCGGGGGCGGCCGAGCTGCTCGCCATGACGCTCTCACCCGGCGCGGGGAGCGCGAACGTGCGTCCGTCGGGCGTCACGACCGTCCCGGAGGTCGCCGTGCAGCCGCTCTCGAGCGTCTGCACCGACAGGGTCCCGGGGGCGCAGCTCGCGCCGGCCCCCGGGGTCGCCGCCTGGGCGGGTGCTGCGGTGATGGTGAGACCGGCGAGGATCGCGACGATCGCCCCGGTGCTCAGCGCGTTCCTGACAGGACGCATGGTTCCCTTCCAGCGGCAGGCGACGTGCCCCCCGCTCCTGATCGGGGTCCATGCTCGCCGATGACCACGCAGCGGGTCCAGGACTGCGCTGCGGGGACACGCCCCCAGTCAGGGGCGGCGCTCAGGCCATCTGTGCGTAGAAGCGCTCCGGTGCACCGGCGAGCGACGCCTTCACCATCCGGCTCCAGTCGTCGACGAGCACCTCGGCCATGCCGCGCTCCACACCGTCGAGGGCCGCACGGGCCACGTCCGTCGGGTCGGTCTTCGGGCCGTCGTAGTCGCCCATCATGTCGGTGTCGGCCGCACCGAGGTGGAGTCCCTGCACGCTGATGCCCCGGTCGGCGAGCTCCAGGCGGACGGCGTTCGTCATGTTCCACTCGGCCGCCTTCGCCGCGGCGTAGCCACCCGCGCCGGGCGCCGCGAACCACGACAGGGCCGACAGCACGTTGACGATCGCGCCGCCGCCGTTCCGCTCGATCACCGGCGCGAAGGCGCGGATCATCGACAGGCTGCCCCAGAAGTGCGTGTCCATGGCCTTCCGGACGATGGTCAGGTCGTCGGTCACCAGGGAGCCCTGCGTCGAGATGCCGGCGTTGTTCACGAGCAGCGTCACGTCGCCCGCGGCGGCGGCCACCGCGTCGACCGAGGCCTGGTCGGTGATGTCGAGGGGCAGCGCGACGACGCCCTCGACGTCGACGAGTTCGGGGCGGCGTGCGGTCGCGTAGACCTTCGACGCTCCGCGCTCCAGCAGCTCCAGGGCGAAGCGGCGTCCGATGCCGCGGTTCGAGCCGGTGACGAGTGCGACCGATCCAGCGATGTCCATGGTGTCTCCTCCTGCCGCGCGGGTGTCTCCCGCAGCGGCTCGGCTACGCTAAGACCTCACATCCATGTCAGGGGCAAGCCCCGGATCGGAGCACCATGCGCATCGGTGACCTCGCGGCAGAGACCGGCGTCAGCGTCCGCTCGCTGCGGTACTACGAGGAGCAGGGGCTGCTCACCGCGTCGCGCACCGCGAGCGGGCAGCGGATCTACACGGACGCCGCCGTCGAGCGGGTCCAGCTCGTGCAGCAGCTGTTCGCCGCCGGGCTCGCGAGCCGCACGATCGTGCAGCTGCTGCCCTGCGTCGACCGCGGGGAGTCGACGCCGGAGTCGTTCGCGCTGCTCATCGCGGAGCGGGACCGGATCACCGCGCAGCTGGCCGAGCTCGAGGCGGTCCGGGGGCGGCTCGACCAGGTCATCGCGATCACCGAGCACCCCACCGCCGAGCACTGCCCGGCACTGCGTGACCGGCCTGCGGAGCCGGTCGCGGCCTGAGACGCGGCACCGGGACGGACTGGAGGCCCGTGGCGGGTCCGCCACGGGCCTCCAGTCCGCATCCTGGTCACGACCAGGGCCGCGGGTGCGGCGTCAGGGCTGGAAGACCTGGATCTGGTCCAGCTCCGCGAACCCGGTCCCCTTGGTGAAGGTGAGCGTGTTCGCGCCGGCCTTCAGGGTGACCGTCTTCTGCGCCCATCCGAACCGGCCCCAGTTGACGGTCGGCGCGTAGCTGACCGAACCGGCCGAGGTGCCGTTGACCGCGAGCGCGTGCGTGCTCGTCGCACCCGTGCCGTTGTCGTACCGGACGTTCACCGTGTACGTCCCCGCGGTCGCGGCCTGCACGGTGAACTGCACGGAGCTCGTCGCGTTGTTGATGTTGCCGACCTTCGCGCCGCCCACCGCGTCGGCCTGGGTGACGGTGCTCGTGTCGTTCCGGACCGCGGACTCGGCCTCGTACCGCTGCGCGTTGATCGGGATCGACCCGACCCGCACGTCGTTGTACGTGGTGGTGAGGTTCTCGACGTTCGTCGCCTGGTACAGCGTCTTGCCGTCGGCGCTCGAGTCGAAGCCCTGGGCGAAGCCGCTGAACGTCCCGCCCTCGGCGTCCCGCGCGTCGTACGTCACCGCGTACGGGAGCTGCTCCCACGAACCCGTGCCCTGGTTGCGGTTCACGACGAAGTTCTGGCCACCGTCGATGTTGCCCGCGCTGTCGAGGGACCACTTGGACGAGACGACGATCATGCCGTTGGCGTTGCCAGCGGTCGGCACCCAGCGCACCTCGGGCGACGACCCGACCCCACGGCCGTCCGGCAGCGCGATCTTGGTGCCGATGCTCGTCTCGGGACTCCAGTTCAGACCGTCCGGTGAGGTCTTGAAGTACACCGGCGCCGTGTTGTTCGTCTGGCTCGGCCGGTTCACGACCTCGAACGTCGCCACGTAGTTGCCGTTCGGGATCCTCGTCACCGTGATCATGCCCGGACGGTCGCTCTTGTTGGTCGGTGCGGACACGTTGACCAGGGGACCCCAGGTCAGGCCGCCGTCCGTGGAGCGCCGGTAGCTGACGGCCTGCAGGACGTTGTTCGCCTTCTGCCGCTCGTCCGAGAAGTAGGTGACCAGCCCGCCGTTCGCGTCGACGGCGACGGACGGCTCCCACACCGTCGAGGTCGTCGAGGTCGGGCTCGGGTCGTACGTGGCCGGACCGCCGGTGTCGACGGTGCTCACGAAGGACCAGGTCAGCCCGTGGTCGAGGCTCTTGTACATGACCAGTCGGCTGCTCGAGCGGTCGGTGGGCATGATCATGCCGCTCAGCAACAGCGTGCCGGCCGGCATCGTGCCGAGCTGGACCGGGGTCTCGTACAGCGAGGGCTGCGCGGTGCGGGTGAGCGTCGGGAACTGCGTGCTCGGCTTGACCGTGGCGACGCGGCTCCACGAGGTGCCGTTGTCCGTGCTCCGGTAGATCGGGTAGACCTGCACGCCGTTCTCGAGCACGAGCTGGTCGAAGGTGACGAACTGCTGGCCGTTGGCCGATCCGCTGTTCTTCAGGACGATGTTCTTCGCGTAGGTGGTGCCGGCAGCGCGGCCACCCTCGGGGTTGAACGAGGAACCCGCTGCCGGCGAGTACACGAGGGCTCCGTTGCCGGTCGTGACCGCCTGGGCGGGGAGGGGGCCGGTGACACCGGCGACGAGGGCTGCTGCGGCGGCGGCAGCGGTGACGACGAGCGCGAGCGCTCGGCGTCGACGAGGCGCCGGAGCGGCGCCGAGGCGGAGGGACATGGTGCTCCGTTCTGTTGGTGGTGCAGTGGTGGTGCAGTGGTGGTGCGCGGAGGCGGACTGGAGGCGCGGGACCGACCCGCCCCGCGCCTCCAGTCCGTCACGGGGTCGCGGACAGGGCCGCTGCCACGGCCCGTTCCTGTCGCGTGTGCGCGGCGAACGCGTCGGCGACCGGGTTGCGGCGACGGTCGAGGCCGCCGGCGCCGTCCTCGACGAGGTCGAAGAGGCCCATCGTGAGCAGGTGCTCCTGGCGTGGGGCGTCCGTGTGCCGCCAGGTCCACTCGTACATGTCGAACAGCGGCCACCACGTGTAGCCGACGACCGGCACCCCCTCGTCGCGGAGCTCCCGCACGGCCGTGACCGACGCGTCCAGCCAGCCGATGCGCTCCTCGACCGAACCGGTGACGCACGTCTCCGTGAGCATGACCGGGGCGCCGTAGCGCTCGGCGTAGGTGGTGAGCACGTCGCGGAGCCCCTCGACGCCGGTGTCCTCGTAGGGCCGCGGGTCGGCGAACCCGCCGCCGTGGTGCACCCCCGCCTCGAACACCTCGGTGGAGTGCAGCGGGTAGTAGTTGACGCCCATCACGTCGGGCCGGACCGCGTGCTGCCGGAACCAGTCGAGGTCGGCGTCGGTGACGCCGCCGGAACGCAGCCGACCGACCAGGGGGTGCGCGTCGTCGACGCCCCCGGTGACCAGGTCCTCGACCAGGAACGTCTGGGCGCGCAGGCGGGCGACCGTGTCGCGGTGTTCCGGGGCGTCGACGTCGCCGACGTACCGGATGCCGGCGTCCACGTGCACGAAGGTGGCGGCGTCTCCGAGCTCACGCGTGATCGCGTGCTGCGTCGAGACGAACCCCTTGGCCAGGGCGGACGCGATCCGGGCCGACCCCTCGGCGCCGGTCAGGTACGGGGGCCAGTAGCCGTACTCCCCCGAGAACAGGGCGTGGATGACGGGCTCGTTGACGGGCGTGTAGTCGGTGGCGACGTCGCCGTACCGCGCCGCGAACCGGGCGGCGTACTCGGTGACGTGCGCCGGGTAGTCGGGGTGGGCGAACTGCCCGTCGAGCCAGAGCGGTGTGCCGTAGTGCAGCAGGTCGACGACGGGCCGCAGGCCGGTCTCGCGGAACCGCGCCATGACGCCGTCCACCCACGACCAGTCCCAGACGCCGGGCTCGGGGGCGACCCGGTACCAGGGGACGCCCCAGCGCAGGAGTTCGGCGCCGACGTCGACCGCCAGCCCGAGGTCGGCGGCGTACTGCCGGTAGTGGTCGGTGAGCTCGTACTCGTCGATGGGCCGCTCACCCGGTCGGGCCTGCGGGACGAAGGTGTCCTCGATGCCCAGGGCGAAGTGCAGCCTGCCGTCGTCGGACCAGTGCATGGTGTCTCGTTTCGTGGTGGGCACGGCCGCTCCGGGCTCGTGCGGTGTCGTCGTCACTTGAGCCCGGTGCTGGCGACGCTCTCGATGAAGCGGCGCTGCACGAGCAGGAACATGACGGCGAGGGGCAGCACGGCGATCAGGGCGCCGGCCATCATCACGCCCTGCGGGATGATCCCGCCGGGCCCGGTCAGCAGGGTGAGGCCGGACGTGATGGTCCCCATGTCCTGGTCGGTGGTGAACACCAGCGGCCAGAGCAGGTCGTTCCAGTTGTTGACGAAGGTGAAGATGCCGAGGGTGAGCAGGGCGGGGACGGCGTTCGGCAGGACGACGCTCCGGAAGATCCGCCACTCCGAGGCCCCGTCGATCCGCGCCGCGTTGTCCAGGTCGCGGGGGAGCGACACGAAGAACTGCCGCAGGAAGAAGATCCCGAAGGCGTCGGCCGCCCGCGGCGCGATGAGCCCCGCGAACGTGTTCACCCACCCGAGGTCGGACACCAGCTGGTAGATCGGGATGAGCGTCGCCTGGAACGGGATCATCAGGCTGGCGACGATCACGATGAGCAGCACCTTGCTGCCCCGGAAGTCGAGCCGTGCCAGGGCGTAGGCGGCGAGCGCGTCGAACGCCAGCGCGAACACCGTCACACCGCCGGCGAAGGCGAAGCTGTTCAGGATGAGCCGCCCGAACGGCAGCTGCGTGAAGATCGCCCGGAAGTTGTCGAGCGTCCAGGTGTGCGGGAACAGCGTCGGCGGGTAGGCGTTGACCTCGCTCGCCGGCTTGAACGCGGTGAACACGATCACGAGCACGGGGAGCAGCACCGCCAGGGTCACGACGGCCACGGCTGCGAAGCCGAGCCACCGCATCGACGGCTGTCGACGGGCCACGGTGCTGCGTCGGACGACGGTCGCGGGACGGGGGAGCGCGGTCATGATGCGGTGTCCTCTCCGCGCTTCCCGAAGAACAGGAACTGCACGAGGCTGAGCAGCAGGGTCGCGATGAGGAGCACGTACGCCAGGGCGCTCGCGAACCCGAGGTCGAGGTCCTTGAAGCCGGACTGGTAGATCTGCATGACGATCGTCTCGGTCGACCGGTACGGACCACCGCCGGTCAGGACGTAGATCTGGTCGAACGCCTGCAGCGCGGCGATGAGGGCGACGATCACGACGAACGCCATCGTGTTGCTCAGCATCGGGAAGGTGACGTTCGCGAACCGCTGGCGGCCGTTCGCCCCGTCGAGCTGCGCGGCCTCGTACAGGCTCGTGGGGATCTCCTGCAGCCCGGCCAGGAAGATCACCATGTAGAAGCCGAAGTTCTTCCACACGGCCACGAGCACCACGGTGGGCATCGCGAGCGTCGGGTCCTGCAGCACGTTGCCGAGCCGGATGCCGACGAGCTGCAGCCAGTGGTTCAGCAGGCCGATCTGCGGGTCGAGCAGGTACGACCACGCGAACGCGGCGACGGCCAGGGACACGATGAACGGCAGGAACAACGCCGACCGGAAGAACCCGCGGAACGGCAGGGCCGGGTGGTTCAGCACGAGGGCGAGCACCAGGGCGACGACGATCGCGACGGGGGTGAAGAGCACCGAGTAGAGCGCGGTGTTGCCGATGGACCGCAGGACGTCGGGGTCGGTGAAGACCCGGACGTAGTTCGCGAAGCCGATGAACGACGGGTCGCCGAACCCGCTGGCGTCGGTGAACGACAGCCGGAGCGCCGAGAGCATCGGCCAGAGCACGAACGCCCCGAGGATGACGATCGCGGGTGCGAGGAACCCGACGATGGTGGCGCGGCGGCGGAACGTGCCGTTCAGGGGCGATCGTCCGCCGAGCTGGCCCGGTGGTCGGTACCGACGGCGTCGGCCGAGTTGCTGCGTGGTCACGAGGGTCCTCCGAGGGCCGCTGCTGCTACTTCAGGGCCGACTGCACGTCGGCGTCGGCGGTGGCGAGGAGCGATCCGGGGTCCCCGCCCGCCATCGCCTTCTGGGTCGCGGTGTCCACGGCGGTGAGCACGTCGGCGCTGTCGACCACGCCGGGCAGGAGCGGGATCGTGGTGCCCGGCAGCCCGGTGAGCGTCGCGACGGTCGGGTTCTCGTCGACGTCCGCGGCGGTGACGTCGGTGCGGAGCGGCGGCCAGCCGGACCCGAGGGCCCACTTCGTCGCGACGGACTGCTCGTTGAAGTAGCGCAGGAACCGCTCGGCTGCGGCCTGCTTCGCGTCGTCGGTCTGGGCCGTCACCCCGAGCGAGATGCCGATGGCCGAGGCCACCTGTGCCTTCGGGCCCGCGGGGATCGCCGCGATGCCGTAGTCGATGTCCGAGGCCTCGGCGACGCCGGCCATCCAGGGGCCGCCGATCTCCATGGCGGTCTTGCCGGCGGTGAAGAGCTTGTCCGCGGCGATGCCGTCGACACCGGTCGGCGAGATCTTGTCGTCGCGCACCGCCTTCGCCCAGTACTCGAGCGTCTCGGCGTTCGCGGCGGAGTCGATGGTGGACTTCGTGCCCGCCTCGTTCGTGATCGATCCGCCGTTGCCGGCGAACAGGCTCGGCCAGATGCCGTTGCCGACGGTCTGGTGGTCCGGCAGCACGAGCCCGTACTGCTCGGGGGTGCCGTCGCCGTTCTCGTCCTTCGTGAGCTTCTTCGCGTCGGCGACCCACTCGTCCCAGGTGGTCGGGAAGGAGTCGATGCCGGCCGCTGCGAACAGCTTCTTGTTGTAGATCACGGAGAGCGGGACGAACCCGCTCGGCACCCCGTACTCCTTGCCGTCGACCCGCTCCATAGCCACGGCCTGTTCCTTCAGGTCCCCGGTGTTGTTGGCGTCGTCGGCGTAGAAGTCGCTGAGGTCGACCAGCGCCTTCTTCTGCGCGTAGACCGGCAGCCGGTCCGAGGTCATCGCGACGAGGTCCGGGCCCTTCTTCGCGGACAGGGCGGGGAGCATCGTGTCGTCGATCACGGCCCAGGTCTTCGTCTGGGTCGTGATGGTGACCTTGTCCTGCGAGGCGTTGAAGTCCTTGACGATGCCGTCCAGGACCTTGCCGTCGGCCTCGGTGTAGCCGTGCCAGAACGTCAGGTCGACGTGGCCGCCGTCACCCGACGACCCGGGGGAGCCGGCGCACCCGGCGAGGGAGAGCGACGCCGCTGCTGCGAGCGCGACGACCGCGATGTGCTTCTTCATCGAAAACCTGCCATCCGTCCGGCACGTCGGTGTGCGGACCTCGTCCATCCCGGATTTACACCGGTGTAAATGTGGACAGTAGCCGGTGCTCGACCGCCCGGTCAAGGGGTCGGGGAGCACCCGTGGTCAACGGGTCAGGCAGAGACCGAACGCAACGGTCCGGACGACGCCCGGACGACGAGTGCGTGCGGGGAGCGCAGCACCCCCGGTGTCGCCGGGGCACCCTCCTCGAGCTGGGCGACGAGCACCCCGACCGCCGTCGCCGCGACGCGGTCCAGGTCGGCCGACACCGTGGTCAGCGCCGGGGTCGAGTACGCCGACTCCTCGATGTCGTCGAACCCGACGACCGCGACGTCGTCCGGCACGGTCCGGCCCGCGAGCTGCAGGGCACTCATCGCCCCGAGCGCCAGCGCGTCGTTGCAGCAGACGATCCCGTCGACCGGCACGCCGGCGTCGAGGAGCTGCCGCGCAGCCGCCGCCCCCTCGGCCCGGTGCCACAGCGCGGTCGGCACCACCCGCTCGGGCGCGAACGGCAGGCCGTGGTCGTCGAGCGCCTCGCGGTAGCCCCGCAGTCGCTCCTGCGCCGTGCGCACGGGTCCCGACGGGTCGGAGCCGATGAACGCGATCGACCGGCGGCCGGCGTCGAGCAGATGCGTGGTCGCGTCCCGCAGCGCGTCGGCGTTCGACATCGCGATGAACGGCACGGGGGCGTCCGGGATCGGCTCACCGAGCACGACCAGGGGGAACTTCACCTCGAGTGCGGCGGCGTCGCTCGGCCGGACGGTCAGCGGGCTGTAGATGATGCCGTCGATGGAGTGCTCGCGCATCCGGGTGATCGCGTCCGCCTCGCGCACGCCGCTCGCGGTCTGCTCGATGAGCACCGTGTAGCCCACGGCTCCGGCAGCGCGGATGACGGCGTCGGCGAGTTCGGCGAAGTACGCCTGCCGAAGTTCCGGCACCGCGAGCCCGAGCACCTTGGAGCGTCCGGCGCGGAAGTTCCTTGCCGAGACGTTGAGTTCGTAGCCGAGCTCGTCGACGGCGGCCATCACGCGGTCACGGGTGCGGACGGAGACGTGTTCGTAGCCGGACAGCACGTTCGAGACGGTCTTCTTCGAGACACCTGCCACGGCGGCGACGTCGCTCATCGTGGGCGGAGAGCGGTGCCCCTGCGCCATCGGGCGCCCCCTCTCACGTGCGGACTGCGTTCGGCAGGAACCTACCGCACCAGCGTGGTGCGGACCGGACGGGAGGCCCGTGGCGGGTCCGCCACGGGCCTCCCGTCCGGTCCGTCGCCCGTCCAGGGCCCCGCTCAGTCCGCCAGGAACCGCAGGACCGCGAGCACCCGCCGGTTCTCGTTCGGCGTCGCCTCGAGCCCGAGCTTGGTGAAGACGGCGGTGACGTGCTTCTCGACGGTCCCGCCGGACAGGAACAGGGTGTCCGCGATGGCGGCGTTCGACCGTCCCTCGGCCATCAGACGCAGCACGTCGGTCTCGCGGGTGGTGAGCGAGTCGAGCGGACCGCTCGTGGCACGCGGCGCCTGGACCAGTGCGGCCGCCACCTCGGGGTCGAGCACCACGTTGCCCGCTGCGACCTGGTGCAGCGAGTCGATGAAGGTGCCGACCTCGGCGACCTGGTCCTTGAGCAGGTACCCGACGCCGACGGTGGCGACGTCGAGCAGCGCCCGCGCCCACTGCGCCTCGGCGTACTGCGAGAACAGGAGCACCCCGACGTCGGGCCGGACGTCCTTCACCCGCATGGCCGCGCGGACGCCCTCGTCGGTGTGGGTCGGCGGCATCCGGATGTCCATCACCACGACGTCGACCGCACCGTGCGCGACGGCGGCCACCGCGGCGTCGCCGTCCGACACCGGCACGACCTCGTGCCCGCGACCGCGCAGCAGGGACGTCAGCCCCTCGCGCACGATCGTGTTGTCGTCGGCGACGACGATCCTCACCGTTCGGCTCCGCTCGGCATGCGCATCCGGATCCGGGTCGGGCCACCGGCGGGGCTGTCCACCTGCAGGTCGCCGTCGACGGCGCGCAGCCGTTCGAGCACCCCGGCCAGGCCGGTGCCGTGACCGTCGGGGGTGCCGAGCGCGACGTGAGCCCCGCCGTGGCCGTCGTCCTCGACCTCGACGAGCAGGTCGGTGCCGAGCATGCCGACCCGGACGGCGGTGGCCGAGGCTCCGGCGTGCTTCGACACGTTCGTCAGCAGCTCGAGCACCCCGAAGTACGCGATGCCCTCGACGACGCGGGACGGTCGGACGGGCAGGTCCACCGACAGCGCGACGGGGAACGGGGTCCGGGAGCACGCCGAGGTCAGCGCGGCCTCGAGCCCCTCGTCGAGGACGGGCGGGTGGATGCCGCGGGCCAGGGCGCGGAGCTCGACCAGGGCCTCCTTGGTCGACGCGTGCGCCCGGTCGACCAGTGCGGTGACCGCGTCCGGGTCGGCGCCGGTCTGCAGGCGGTCGCGGGCGTCGCCGAGGGTCATCGCCAGGCCGACGAGCCGGGCCTGGGTGCCGTCGTGCAGCTCCCGCTCGATGCGGCGCAGGGTGGTGTCGGCGTCGAGCACGGCTGCGTCGCGCGAGGCCGTGACCTGGCGGAGCCGCAGGTCGCGGGCGGTGGCACCGAGCAGGGCGCGGATGACCACGCGCTGCAGTGCCGCGAGCCCGTGGTTCACCGCGGGCCAGAGGAACAGCACGATGAGCAGGCCCAGCACCGCGAACGCGACCTGCAGCGGCGGGGTGTCGACGTACACGCCGAGGAACTGCGCACCGCTGTGGAGCTCGCCGTCCGCGCCCCGCTGCGCCGGCAGGAAGTGCCCCCACGCCGCGTGGGTCATCGCGCCCAGACCGCTCACGAGCACCGCGGTCGAGACGGCGAACGTGGTCGTGGTCAGCACGAACCCCGCGAGCAGGTACGCGAACGCCCGCCAGGTGGGGCCGTCCGACAGCCGGGCGAACGCGGTGCCGAGCGGCGTCGAACCTGCACGGGGCGGTGCCGGAGCGACGACGACCTGCCCGAGCAGCGCGGCGGACATCCGGCGGGTGAGCGCGGCGAACCAGTGCGACCCACCGAGCAGGAACGCGGCGACGACCAGGCCGACCCAGGTCAGCGACACCGGGATGCCGACGGCCAGCACGACGACGAACCAGGCCAGCGCGGCGATCGCGATCGGCAGGTGCGCGGCGTGGAACGCGAAGGCCCGCCAGGTGCTGCCGTCGGCGACGGCTCGGAACGGTCGGAACCGGGGGAGGGTGGTGGGTTCGCCCGGGGTGGCGACGGCGGTGTACATGCGGACCTCTTCGTGTCGGTGACGAGCTTATTGCCCGGCACCAGCCTCGCCGCGGGGGTCCGCCCGCACACCGGTGCTGCCCCCCGTGGTCGGTGGGGAAACCCCGCGATCATCGTCAGCCGGGTCGGCTCAGGCCCCGGTCTGCTCCGTCGGTGCGGCCACGGGCTTCGACTGGCTCGACCCTCGTTGCCGCAGGGACACGGTGGCGATCACCATCACCGAGATGACCAGGAACTCCGACTGCCAGTTCTGCATCGACTCGAACCAGAACTGGCTCGTGCCGAGGTAGCCCCACGCCGAGACCACGCTGTCGCCGTGCTCGAGCTGCTCCTCGTTGTAGGCCGCAGCGCCTCCGATCACGTGCCCGACGACACTGCCGAGGAACAGCACCCCGAACAGGATCAGCAGGGAGTTCTCGTACAGCACGAGCACGATCCCGCCCCGGCGCACCGGCCACGGAGCCTTCGGGTCGTCGGCGTGCTCCCGGGGGTCCTCGTCCTGCGGGCTCTGTTCGTCCAGGGGCTCGGACTCGCTCGACCCCTTCTGGAACAGGAACACCGTGAACACGATGTACGCGCCCATCTGCAGGAACTCGCTCTCCCAGTTCTCGAAGGTCGCCTCGGCGAAGTCACCGCTCGTCAGGAAGCCCCAGAGCGACACGGCCGCCTCGCCGTGCTGGAGGGCGTCCGCCGCGGACACCCGCCACCCGGCGAACACCATGCCGACGAAGCACACGACGAAGACGGCGACGTTCGCGAGGAGCAGGCCGTGCCGTCGCACGCGCTGCCACCCACTCGATCCGTTGTGCAGGCCGAGGGTCACCGGGTCCTCCGTTCGTCGTTTCGACGCCATCCTCGTCCGGGCGCGACGAACGCCTTCGCAGGAGCACCCGACCGGTCGCGGCGGTTCCGTCAGCGACTCAGAGCGTGATGCCGGTGGCCTCGGCGAGCGCGTCGAACAGTGCGGTGCGGAACCGCTGGTCCGCGACCGCCGGGTGCGGTTCCTGCCGCTCCCCGTGGAACCAGTAACCGCCTGTCACGGTTTGGTCCGGGTCGGTCGCGAGCGTCCCCTGCGTGCGGTGTCCCAGCTCGAAGTCGTCCGGAGCGCCGGCCCCGCCCATCTTGGTCGCCACCCAGCCCGGGTCGACGGCGTTGCTCAGCACGCCCGGGCGTCGGAGCGGCACCTCGGCGGCGAGCGCCGTCACGAACAGCTTCGTGTCGGAGTACGAGTTCGTCTCCGAAGCGCCGGTCCAGTCGACGGTGTCCAGGCGCGGACGGCCGCCCCGGTGCATCCCGCTGCTCAGGTACACGTGCCGCCCCGGCGAGCGCAGCAACGCGGTGAACAGGTACGGCGCCACGACGTTCACGGGCACCAGGGAACGGCCCGAGATCACGCCGGCGTTGTGCACGACGGCGTCGAGCGGGGTGCCGGCGTCGAGTTCCCGGGCGGTGGCGATCACGGCGTCGCGGTCCGCCAGGTCGGCGACGACGAGTTCGGCGCCGCGCTCCACCAGGTCGGCGACCGCCTCGGCGCGGGCCCGGTTGCGCGCGTGGACGACGACGTCGTGCCCGCTGCGGAGCAGCGAGTCGGCGGTTCCCCGCCCGAGGCCGTCGGTAGATCCGGTGACGAGGATGCGTGCCATCCGCCCATCATGCGCCCGACCGCTGCGGCGGGTCCGGCAGGTGGACCGGCAACGGGCGGACGGGAGGCGCGGTGCGGGCCCGCCACGGCCTCCCGGCTGTTCACGGGCCGGCCACAGGGCCGCGGTACGGTCGCTGCATGAGCAGCTTCCTCGAGCCCATCGACGCCGTCGGCGTCGGTGACGCGACGATCGTGCCGGACGCCACACGACCGGTCGCGGCGGTCGTCACGGGCGACGACGTGCGGTGGGTGACGTGGCCGGACGCCCCGTTGCCGGACGGTGCGGTCGACGAGGTCGGGGTCCTCGCGACCGACGAGGGCGCTTGGGTGGTCTACGTGTCGCGCGAGGACGCTGAAGGCGACCTCGACACAGAGTCGCGGATGGCCGTGCACGTCACGCCGGCCGGGGTGACGTGCGCGGTCGACCTCGGGGATCGACGGGTGCTCGGGGCGGACGTCGAGGGGCTGTGGATCGGCGACCCGCGTGACGCGTCCATGTGGATGGGTAAGGACGAGGACGAGGGCCTCGAGGATCCGGAGGACGACGAGGCGGTCGAGGACGACGAGGACTCGGACGACCCGCTCGACGGCGTCGACCCGGAGACCCTGCCGTGGGCGCCGGCGGAGCCGTTCTGGCCGTCGCCGGAGGAGTGGGCGGCGACGCTGGCGGCCGGCGAGGAGCCGGAGGACGACGACCCCGAGCTGCTGGACGACGACGGTCACGACGTCCGCCCCCGCTACTTCTGGAGTGCCGGACCCGACGCCGACGACGAGGACGACTTCCCTCGCCGGTCGGGACCACCGGCCGATCCCGCGCCACCCCTGCCGACCCCGCCGACCGAGCTCGTGCTCGTCCGGACCGACGGCAGCCGGACGACGATCACCGTCGACCACCTGGTCGAGGACGTCCGCCGCACCGGCTCGGTCCTCACCATCCGGTACATGCCCACCGGACCCCGGCGCACGCCCGATCCGACGGGCGGGTTGACCTACCACTACGACGCTCGGGAGGTCGACCTCGACGTCGCTGCCGGCCTACCCAGCGCCGTCACCACCGATGACCTGCCGTCCCGCCCCGCGAGCGACGAGGACGAGACGTCGTGGGAGGACGAACAGGAACGTCTGGAAGCAGCCCTCGCACCGTGGACGGAGCGCTTCGACCTGACCGACGTCGAGGGCGCGCACTGGCCGTTGCACGACCTGGACGCTGCCGCACGGGAGCGCGCGGTCGCGGACCTCGTGGACGTGTTCGAGGCCCTCGACCAGCCCGGCATCCTGTGGACCCGCGACCACCCGGAGCCCCGCCGGTCGGCGAGTGACTACCGGGCGGTCGAGGTCACCGTCGAGGGGGAGTGGCCGGCGACCGAGCTCGTGGTGTCGTTCGAGCACCGCGCCGTGCCGTACCTGCGGCTCCGTCGGCGCTACCGGGTGTTCGACGACGCCGGGCACGTGGAGGACTGGACCTACGTCACGGTGCACCTGGAGGAGGAGATCGCCACCGGCCACATCGCTGACCGGTCGGACGCGGTGGACGGGGTGCTCGACATCTGACGGGTGCGGTCCTGCCTGATCCCACCGCCCCGTGCGGCCCGATGGTCCTGTACGTTTCCTGTGTAGACATCCCCCTGACCAGAGAGGACGCGGCGCCATGAGTGACGGCACGCCCCAGTACAACCAGCAGAACCCGAACCCCTACGCCGCCGGCGGGCAGCCCTACGGCGCTCCGATGCAGCCGTCGTCCGACCGCTTCAACGTCATGGCGATCGTCGGGTTCGTCCTGGCCTTCGTGGTGAACATCGCCGGCCTCGTGGTGTCCATCATCGCGCTCTCGCAGATCAAGAAGACCGGGGAGCGCGGCCGCGGCCTGGCCCTCGCCGGCATCATCATCAGCGCCCTGTCGCTCGTGTTCGGCATCATCTGGATCATCTTCGTGATCACTGTCGTCGCGAACGCTCCGGCGGGCAGCCTGGGCAGTTACTGACGCTCACCAGCACCAGACGGGAGGCCCGTGGCAGCTCGCCACGGGCCTCCCGTTCGTCCGGGGTCGGTTCTGACCCGCGGCCTCAGCCGATGACGCCGGTGTGCTCCAGCACGATGTTCAGGCCGATCAGGATCAGGACGACGCCACCCGCGATCTCCGCCGGCTTGCCGAAACGGGCACCGACACGACGACCGACCAGGACCCCGACGAACGACAGCACCGCGGTGGTGATCCCGATGAGCAGCACCGCGCCGCCGATCGAGACGGGCAGGAACGCCAGGGTGACGCCCACCGCCAGGGCGTCGATGCTGGTCGCGACCGCCAGCACGAGGAGCTCGCGGACCGGCAGCCGATCGGTGTCCTGCTCGGTGTCCTCGTGCTTCGAGAACGCCTCCCACAGCATCTTCCCGCCGATCAGCGCCAGCAGCCCGAACGCGACCCAGTGGTCGAAGGCCGCGATGTACTGCGCGAACGCCGACCCGAGCAGCCAGCCGAGCAACGGCATCACCGCCTGGAACACCCCGAACGTCAGCGCGATCACGATCGCGTGCCGCACGTCGAAGCGCTTCATGTGCAGGCCCTTGCCGAGGGCGACGGCGAAGGCGTCCGCGGAGACGCCGAGCGCGATGAGGAAGAGGGCCCAGAACGACATGGGGGAGGCGCCTTTCGAGACGGTCGGATGGAGACTCCGACGTCTCAGGACCTGACGATCCTGGCACGGTCCAGGGCACGAAAAGGCCTGATCAGCGGGATTCGTCGCCCCGAATCCGCGGGTTGGTGGGCCCGGTCCGCCAACCCGGCCCACGTTCTCGACGTGACCAGGAGACGGACTGGAGGCCCGTGGCGGCGCCGCGGTGCGCCTCCAGGCCGGCAGTCAGTGCGTCAGGAACCGGCGGCCGCGTGCGCGGCGACCTGGCTGGCCGTCAGTTCCGTGCCGTACACGGCGGCGTACCGCATCGAGCCGGTGAAGTACGGGTTGTTCGTGGCACCCGGCCACCCGCTGACGACGTCGTAGCCGACGCGGAAGTACCCGGTGAAGTTCTCGGGGCTCTTGAAGGCCGCGTTCGACGTGACGAGCGTGCCGTCGACGTACAGGCGCATCCCGTTGGTGGGCGACATCGTGGCGACGGTGTGGTGCCAGGCGCCGTCGGTGTAGGCCTTCGGCGAGGTGAGGACCTGCGTGGCGCCGTTGTACGTGCCGAACGCGAGCTGGCCGCTGGTGGTCAGGTAGAGCTTCCGGTCGTGCTGGCTCGACGCTCCGGTCTGGCTGCTGCCGAAGCCGATGAGCATGCCGCCGGCGACCGTGGTGCGGAACCAGACCTCCTCGCTGAAGGTCGTGGGGTTGGCGTACGAGCGCGGAGTGGAGACGTAGCTCGTCGAGCCGTTGAGCGCGTAGGCGCTCCCGCTGTCGCGGGGGCAGGCGTTCGGGCTCGGCGTGGTCGCGGTCATGGTGCCCTGGTAGGTGCCGTTCGCGCCGCGACCCGACCAGTCGGTGGCCGTCTTGGATCCCGAAGCCTCGGTCAGGCGGTAGGCGAACAGGGCGTTCGCGGTGTCCGCGCCGACGGCACCCGTGCACGTGAAGTACGGGGCGGTCGCGGCCGTGTTCGCACTGTTGGTCACGCGGGCGGTGTACGCCGAGCGGGTCGGGGCGAACTGGTTCAGCAGGACGACGACGGCCAGGGCGACCACGAGGAGGACGGCGACGACGCGACCGTCGCGCAGGCGACGGAGGCTCACGAGGGACGCACCGCCTCGACGCGGCCGACCGCCAGGCACGCCACGAGCGGCACGAGGCACACGGCGAACAGGGCGACCCAACCCAGGGGGTCGAGGTCGATGTTCGACATGAGCTGGTAGTGCCCGTTCTTCGTCAGCTCGTGGATGACGACCTTGCCCATCTCGCCGTCGACCAGGTGGACGCTGTTGCCGCCGTGGGCGTCGACGCGGACCGGGAAGATCCCCGACGAGATCACGGTGGCCTCGACGCCGGTCGGGCTCGAGGTGTTCGTGATCGTCGTCACGTTGACGAACGGCTTGAACACGAACGCCGCGTACGCAACGGTGAGGGCGCTGCCCGCGATCCGCAGGCACGTGCGGGTCACCCGGTCGGTGAACGCGCTGGTCAGGGTCAGGATGATCAGCGTGCCGATGAGCAGGATCGGGGCAGCGCGGAGCAGCCAGCCGATGCGCGGGACCAGGAGCGCGGGGGTGCCGATCACGTCGGCCTGGGTGAGCGTCCACGGGTCGGTCGCGCCGTTGACGTCACCGCGGGTGTGGAGCCCGCCGTCCGCGTCGATCGAGACGATGCGGTGCGTGTAGACGACGTCCGGGTTGGCGGAGGTCTCGAACGAGACGATGTCGCCGACGCTGAGCGTGGCGACGTCCACCGGCAGGTCGAGCACGAGGGTGCCGACCGGGGCGGCTTCGCCCATCGAGGGGGTCTCGACGACGAACCAGCGGCCGCCGGCGGAGAGGAACAGGACGGCGGCGGTGAGGAGCAGTGCGGCGATCGCGGCGACCGACCATGCGAGGACCGTCTCGGAGCGGGTGACCTGACGGCCGCGGAGGACCGGGCGGTCGAGCATGCCGCTGAGCGGGATCGCTGCGGTCTGGCTCATGGGCGCTGCTCCGGGAGGTCGGGGTGTGGCGTTGGTGGGGCTGTTCGTGCTGGTCTTGCTGGTCTTGCCGGGGTGGCGACGCTCGGCCGGAGGGGGGTCGGCCGAGCGTCGCCGGTCTGGGGGACGGGTGATGGGGGGTCGGATCAGGCCGTGAAGGTCCAGGTCATCGGGACCGAGGCGGCGAGGCCCTGGTAGGTGTTGCCGGCCGAGGAGTCCAGGGTCACCGCGAAGTTGAACGGGACGCTCGCACCGGCGGCCGGGGCCTGCGGCATCGTGAAGGCCGACGCCGCCGCACCCTTGAAGCTGGCGAGGGTGCCGCTGAACACCGTGGTCGAACCGGAGGTGACGACGAGGTTCATCTTGGCGCAGAGGTCGGTCGCGGTGCCGTTGGCCGAGCCGTTCGCCGACTGGGTGCACGTGGCGCCCGGGTTCAGCGTGAAGGTGCTGGCGTTCGCGGTGCCGGTGTTCTTGATCGAGATCGCGGTGTTGACCGTGTTGCCCGGGGTCATCGTCGTGCTGCCGCCGAACTTGTTGATCGTCGAGCAGGTCGCCGAGTTCGTCGAGACCGAGCCGCCGTCGGTGCTGAGGCAGGTGACGGTCGCGCCGGCGTTCTGCTCCTGCATGATCAGCGCGCCGCTGCCGGCGGTGTTGCTGCTGTTGGTGATGCTCGCGGCGAACCCGGAGAGGGTGCCGGTGAGCGAGAGGGAGAGCAGGACGGCGGCGAAGATACCCGCCAGGAGTGCCACGGGGGCGAAGCGGATCCGCTTCAGTGCGGAGGTGCGGAGCTTGGTGGACACGGGGTACCTCATCGTTCGGTGGTGGTTGCAGGAAGTCGGGGGAAGCAAGACCTTCGGGCTGTTTTGCTTCAATGGTTAAGATAGTCAGTGATTCACCAAGTTGACCACTCGTATACTCACCCCAGTGCGGGGGACGCCTCTTGTCCCCCCGGTACCCGACACGGAAGAAGGCCCTCGTGGCAGCAGGACGGAACGACGACGCGGCCGATCTCATGGCCGCGTTCACCGCCGTCGTGCGTGCGAACGCAAGCCTGGTGAGTCAGTTGAGCGCTCGTGCGGGCGTGCACGAGAACGCCCTCCGCGCCCTGGTGCTGATCAGCGACACCGGGTACTCCACGCCGACCGAGGTCGCCGGGTACCTGGGGCTGACCTCGGGCGCGGTGACGAACATGATCGACCGGATGAGCACCGCCGGCCTGCTCGAGCGCGCACCGAACCCGGCCGATCGCCGCGGCTCACTGCTGCGGCTGCTGCCTCCGGGCGATGTCGTCGTGTCGGACTACCAGGAGCGGTACGCAGCGATGCTCCGGGCCGTCGACGGGGCGCACAAGGGCGAACTGCACGAGGTGCTCAACGACCTCGCGACGAGTCTGTACGAGCAGGCTGCCGCCGCGACCTGATCTCGCTCGTGGGGACCGCGCGTCTACCTGGTGGGGATCGCCCGTTCCTCGGTCGAGGTGAGGCCGGCACGGCGTTCCCGATCCGTCCCGCGGGCACGCTCGTCCTCGAGCACCCGAACGACGGTGTCCCGGAGGGATCGGGTCACCCCGCCGGCGTCAGCGAACGCCACGGTGGAGCGCTGTGCGAACCCGCCCTCCGACACCGGGATCCACAGGGGGAGTGATCGGGGGCGGCCACGTCGTGCGCGAGCAGGACGTCGTCGTCGACCGCGACCAGCTCGTCGTCGAACCCGGTGACCTCCGCCACGCACCGGAAGAAGTCCTGCATCGGCACCGGAGCGCCCACGGCGTTGACCGTCCCGACGAACCCGTCGCGCCCGGCCCGGACGAGCCAGGCAGCGAGGTCCACGACGTCGATCACCTGGACGAACCGCTCCGCCGGCGTCGGCACCAGCACCGGCCCACCGCGGTCGAGGCGTGCCGGCCAGTACCCGAACCGGTCACTCGGATCGCCGGGGCCGACGATCAACCCCGGGCGTGCGATGAGCAGCCGTGACCCGAGCCGGAGCCGCGTCATGCGCTCGGCGAGGACCTTCGCGTCGGCGTACTCGGACGGGTCCTTCGGCTCCACCAGCCGGGCGGACTCGTCAGCGCCCGGTTCGTCGTTGTCCGCGTACACCGAGACCGTGGACACCAGGGTCCAGTGCGCGGCCCGGTCGGCGAGCGCGTCGAGCGCCGGGGCGACGAGTTCGGGGGCACTGGCGAGCTCGATGACCTCGTCCCAGTTCCCGGTGGCCTGTTCGTACGCGCCAGCCAGGGCTCGGTCCGCCTGGACGAAGCGCGCTCCCTCCGGAACGTTGCCGGTCGTGCCCCGGGCGAGGCAGGTGACGTCGGCGCCCTCGGACAGCAGCTCGTCGACGATCGTTCGCCCGAGCCAACCGGTTCCGCCGAGTACCAGGACGCGTCGCACGCGCTGCGTCATCAGACGGGCTGGAGGGGTCGTCGTTCACCGTCGGGGAGCTCGACCCGGATGCGATCGCCCGGCCGGACCGTGCCACCGGTGAGCACGACGCTCATCACCCCGCCCTTGCGCTCGACCGTGCCGTCCTCGGCACGCCCCAACACGGCACGGAGGAGCCCCGGCTCGAAGCCGTTGATCTGCTGGCACGGGTTCCGCAGGCCCGTGACCTGCACGGAGGCGCCGTCGCCGAGGTGCAGCACTGCTCCCTCGGGCAGCCCGAGCAGGTCGATGCCACTGGTCGTGACGTTCTCGCCCATCTGCCCCGGTTCAACACTGAACCCGGCTTCGGCGACCTCGTCGAACAGCTCGGCGTGCAGCAGGTGGACCTGGCGCAGGTTCGGCTGGGAGGGGTCACGGGCGACCCGGGAGCGGTGCTGCACGGTCGTGCCGGCGTGGGCGTCACCCTCGATGCCCCACCCCGCCACGAGCGTCACCGCGTCGACCAACGGCTTGCTGAACCGGTGCTCGCCGTCCTTGCTCACCGCGACCACGCGCGGCTGGTCCATGTCGTCCCCGCTCATGGGGCCGATTCTGCCCCATGGTCACGGTCGCGCGAGTGCAGCGTCGGTCAGTGGCGCTCGCGCAGACCGGTTCAGCGGCGCTTGCGCAGCGCGTTCGTCGCCCACAGGGAGACGGCGATGAGCACGGGCTGGAACAGCAGGCGGACGAATCGCTTGGTGTCGGTGTCCAGGCCGAACCCGTCGCGGTGGTGCATCCACTGCGCGATGTTGCCGGGGAAGACCGCCAGGAAGAACACCGCGACGACCCACCCGACGGTCACCTGGCGCCGAGCCAGGAGCATCAGCGCAGCCCCGAGCGAGATCTCCACCACACCGGAGGCGATCACCGTGACGTCGGTCGGCAGCGGCACGAACTTCGGCACCTGCGCCTGGAACTCCTCGCGGGCCACGGTCAGGTGGCTGATGCCGGCCCAGGTGAGCAGCGCACCGAACAGGATGCGGACGATGGTCCGGGGGCGGGTGGAGCGGACTGCGGGGGTGCGGGTTGCCATCGGGGTGGTGCCTTTCACGGTCGTGTTGGGGTTCGGTGGAGTGGGGGGGGCCGAGGTCAGCGCCTGCGGAGGACGCGGCGTCGGCGTCCAGCCTCGAACGTGATCGCGGCAGCGGCGGCACCGAGCGTGAGGATCCGGGCGACCGGACGGCCGCGGGTCGAGGTGAGCAGCCGCAGCACGCCGGCGAGTGTGAGTGCGGCAGCACCGCCGGTCGTGCTCGTCACCGAGCCGTCTTCGCGGTCGATCACGAGCCGGGTCCCACCGAGGGCCGTCGCCGCGACGGCGGAGCCGGTGCCGACCAGGTCGCTCCCGGGGGCGCGGCGGACCGCTGCAGTGGCGAGTCCGAGCCCAGAGAGGACTTCCAGGCCAGGGATGCCGAGCGCGTGTGGGACGCCCGGCTCGAATCCACGTCGCTGCATCTGCTGGGCTCGAGCGCGCAGCGGGGTGCGGCGAACCGTGGCGATGCCGTGCCCGGCGAGCAGGCCACCGGTGACGAGGTCGATCCAGCTGGTGAGTTTCACGTTGCGCTCCATTAGGTTGTGCACAACCTAACACGTCGATGCCGAAGCCGGTCGAAGGGCCAGTAAGTTCGTCTGGTGCCATCACGAGTGTCCGGGTTCGCCGGCGACCTCCGCCTCCGCCTGACGATCGCCTCCCTCGTCGTGCTCGCCGCGCTCTACCAGTGCTTCTGGAACCTGGCCGGCTCGAACATCACCGGCGACGAGAACATCTACCTGCAGAGCGGGTGGCACTACGTCCACGGGGACTTCACCGCGAACCGCGAACACCCGCCGACGGCCAAGTACCTGTTCGGGCTCGTGCAGCTCCTCGCCGGGCAGGGTCCGATCGGCCCGCGGGTCCTCGTCGGCGTGCTCACCTTCGCGGTCGGCGTGGTCCTGTACCTGTGGCTGCGTCGCGAGATCGGGTACTGGGGTGCCCTGCTGGCGGCGTCGCTGTGGTGGCTGACTCCGCGTGGTGGTGCGGGCGCCCGCGTCGACCGGCTCGCCCTGCTCGACCCGGTGATGACGGCCTTCGCCGTGTTCGCGATCGTCGCCGCGTGGTGGTGGATCCGCAGCGAACGGGCTTGGTGGCTCGCTCCCGTGTCCGGCGTGCTCATGGCTGCCTCGGTCACGTCCAAGCTGTCGACCATCGTGCTGCTCCCGGCGTTCCTGCTGCTCCCGGTCCTGTTCAAGGCCTGGCGGAAGGGCCTCGTCGGCGGCGCGCTGTGGGTCGCCGCCTTCACGGTGACGTTCGTCGCCCTGTACGTCCCGATGGGCATCCGTTCGGCGATCCAGTACATGGTCGCGTTCCAGGAGGGGCAGAACACCAACGGGCACCCGATCACGATCGACGGGCAGATCTACACGTTCGCACCGTGGTGGGCGAGCTTCCGGTTCTTGCTCGACGGCACCGGCAAGGGGATGCTCGTCGTCCTCGCGATCGGTGTGCTCGCTGCCCTGGTGGTGCGGGCGGACCGCCTGGTCGCGTACGTCGGCGCATCCCTGGTGCTGCTCGTCGGGTTCTACGTCGTCGTCGCCAAGATCGCGCTGCCGACCTACTACACCGCGTGGATGCCGTTCCTGCTGGTCCTCGCCGCCATCGGCTTCGCACGCCTCGCCACCGTCCCCCCGAGGGCCCTGACCGTCCCGGTCGTGCTGGTCCTCGTCGCGACGCTCGTCGTCCCCTCGTTCCGGGTGGCCCAGGCCGTTGCGCGGGCGCACCCGACCGGGATCGCGCTGTTGCCCGGGTACCTCGAGGAACACGATGTGCCCGACGGTCGGATCCTGTTCGTGTCGGCGACTCCCACGCTCTTCCAGCCGTACGTCGGCGACCACGGCACCAACCGACTCGACCGTGGCCCCTACGTCGCCATCGTCGTCGGACGCGACCAGCGGCTCCCCGCACCGGAGGCCGTGACCAACCTGCTGCAGGATGACGCCTCGTCCTTCACCACGGGCAGGCTCGACGGCCTGCGCGTGTGGGTCCCGAAGGACGGCCGCATCCGCGAGGACAACGGAGCCCTCACGATCGCCCGCTAGTCGATGCGACGTTGGCGAGGCTGTGGTTGGAGAACTAAGTTGTCGCATTGCCCCCCGACAAGTCCCGCTTGGCAACGCTTCTTGTCGCGACTCCTTGCAACGCAACTTGTCGCAAACGCCATCTGCCTCGTTCTGCCGACGCGCCGAGCGTTGAGCCTCGCAGACGCGCCCCCAACGCGGTCATCTCCCTGTCCCTGAAGGAGATCGGTGACCGGATACGTCGGTGCGGGTCGTCAGGTTGTAGCGGCGGACTGGTGGCGGGAGCGGGACCACCCTGCGCAGATGAGTGCGATTCCTGCGGCGACCGCCCATCGACGCGTACGTCGTTGCAAGCGGCCCAGCGGCCGCCGGATCAGCGCCAAGACCATTCAGGATCGCCAGAATCGCCGCACGCAGTACGTCGACGAACTGCACGAGACAGAGCACGGTCACTAGCCCGGGACGCATGCATGCACCGTTCGTGAAACGTCGCCAAGACGACGAGCTGCGAGTCCAGTAGCCGATCGTTCACCGTGCGGGTCTTCACGAGCCCACTGGGCCGTGTGGACGGACCGGAAGAGCTTCGTCTCAACTCCGGCCCGCGCAGGAGCTGGTGAGACCCCCGCAAGTGACCGTAGCCCCACGGACGCGACAGCAGCGGCAACAGACTGCGGTACGTCGCGCCGAGCGGCCGCCGTCAGGTCTTCGCGAGGGCGCCAGCCGTTGCAACCGCCGCGTCCCAGTCGATCCTCGCGTCCGGGGCAGGGGCGTGGAACTTCACCCGTCCGCGCACTGCGGCCTCGGTCGCCGTGTACAGCGGGTTCTCGAACCCGGCGATGAGCGCAGCGACAGCGTCCTGCAAAGCTCGGTACGCGTCGACGTCGTTAGCGTCGATTCCCGCGGTGAGCTTGCTCGCGGCGGCGGACCCGATTTTCCGCGCTTCTGCGGTCGCTTCGCCGGCGTGGTCGATCGCCCAGGCGTGGAGCGCGGCGAGGAGCATGGCTGCCTGGTCGTGTGCCGGGCCGGAGAGACTGGCGACGCGGGTGTACCGGTTCGCGGCCATCTCGACGAGGCCTTCGGACTCGAGCCGAGCGATCGCTTCCCGCACCGGGGTGCGCGAGACACCGAGCCAGCTCGTGAGCTCCTCGTCGTTGAGGCGTTCCCCCGCCTCGAGCGTGCCGTTCTCGATCGCCTCGAGCATCTGCTCGTAGACGACGTCGCGGAGGAGACGGCGGGGACCCTGACTGGTCGGAGACTTCGGTACAGGCATACCGGGACCATATCCCGGATATCAGTCTTAAGCGATGACGCCGCGCCAACGAGCGGATCGGCGCGCCGGCACTGCATCATCGCAGAACCGTCTCAATAGCCAGCCGCTGCAATACCTTCGAGGCATGAGCGACCACGAGCGCGCGCGCAACACCCGAGAGTCGGATGAAGACGCTCAGCGCGGTCTTCGATTCCTGCAATTCGGTTTCGCGCGACTCACCGCGTTAGAACAGCGGATCGAATCGCTCGACGTTACCGAGCGGTCGTCACTCGATGGCGACCGCGCAGCGACCAGGTACAACCCCATCCCCGACCAACTGGTTGGACTGCTGGTGGCAGCTACTGACCATCTCCGGGCCGTGCAGGTGACCGTCGAAGACTCCGGCGGGAAGATCCTCGCGATGGCTCTCTTCACGCTCATCCGCAGCGCCATCGAGATGAGCGGGACTGGACTCTGGATCCTCGAGCCGAAGACCCGCGACGATCGCGTGTTGCGGTCGTTCGCACTGACGTGGGACAACCGCCGACAGGTTCGATCGGTGAAAACAGAACTCGGGCACGATCCCGCGAAAGACGCGGGATTCAACAGGATGCAGGCCCGCGTGGAACAGCTCATCGACGAGCGTCCGCGGATCAAGGGCACACGGATCTCGAAGGTTGACACCGTCACCGGACGGCTCGGCTCGATCTCCGGTCTGGTGCCGGATCTCGTGGAACCACCCCTGATCCTGTGGCAGATGGCGAGCGGGATCGCACACGGCAACACGTCCATGATGCAGGGCGTCCTCGAGCAGAAGCAGCTCAGCCCCTTCGTGGGCGGCTCAGCATCGTTCGAGCTCACTACATCAGTGGTGACGCTCGCAATGTTCTACGACGCGGCGCTCACTCTTGTCGCCCGCTTGGTTGAGCTGTACGACACCCGAAACGCGTCTCGGTAGCCGATCGACTACCGGACGGTCCGGCGCGCTGCTGGCGACGTCCAGGACAACGAGCCCCTGCGAGCAGATTTTGGTGATGAGCTGCCCTGCAACCTCAGTGGACCGCCGCGGCAGCTTCGACTCGTAGTCGGTGCTGTGCGCGCGCTATCGGGCGGGCTCCTCTTCAGCACCGTATAAGCGCTGTTCCTCACGTGCGCGGACCTCAAGGAACAGTCTGGCTGTGGCCGCATCGAAGGACGAGTTCGAGAGACCGGCTTCTCCCGCGTCCGCGAGGTGGTCAAGGTATAGGTAAAACAGGCCGATACCTGGCGAAAGCGGCTTCATCCACCGACCAAGCTCGTCACGATTCTCCTGTTGATCCAAGTCGTCGTCTGGCTTGGGCGTCCTGAGCCAGGCGCTCGCGATCTTCGGCAAGACTTCTTTCCGAAGTATCAAACGCCGCTCGACGTCTTTCGTCGACGCGTATCCCAACTTTCGAAGTTCTGTGGCGCGCCAACCAGAGTAGCGCTCACTGGCATCACGAAGAACGGGCGCGCCTGTCTCCGCGACGATGGCGCGGTCAACTTCGTCCAAAGTGCTGTTCGTGAGCACGAAGGCGTGCAAGGACGCCTGGTCCAGCGGCGCATCACCGCCGCTCTCCAACTTCGCCGCGACGTCCGCGCCGTAGCTTGACAAGTCGTCGCGCAAGGCCATGAATTCGTCATCGGCCAGTTCCAGCAAGCCGGCAAGACGCGAGAAGCGTCGCCTGAACGGTGCCGGGATCGAGCCGCTTGAGCTCTTGTAGCCCAGATCATGCTCAATCTCAGCCCACGAGTGCTGGAGCGACGAGCGGATCTGTACCTCAGCCCAAATATCCTCGAACGGTTGCCATTCAACGAGAGCCCGTCTTTCGTCGTTCAAGCGGAGCGACAGGTGCATCGAAAGGTACCCGAAGCGGTCAGGGTCAATCGAGTCACGCCTGTCTTTCGTCCGGCTCTCATCGACATCGAAGTGATCTCGGAACACTCGCGCCACCGCGTCAACCTGGTCGGCAAAGTACGTGATCACACGTACACCGAGTAAGTCATGCATCTCGTCGGCACTCGTGATGGACTGCTCGGGGCGCGCCGCCTTCGCGAGTGCGCTCTCATGCGACTTGACGCGTGCGGTGACGCTCTGGGTGATGATGCTCTCGTTGCTCAGGATCTTCTCGATGAGCTCACGAAGCTGCGGCATGTAGGCGTCGTACCGCGGGCGGCTCTTCGCCAGAGACTGTGACAGGTCATCAGACATTTGATCTCCTCCTAAGCCGAAGTCGGGCCGCACCCAGACCGGGCGACGGCCGGATGCCGAGCGAGCACGGCCGCGTTTGCTCCCTGATGTGCATCTTCACCCACAGACTCGAGCCTGCTCGACGAATCATGAGTCAACCGTATCGACGGAAGGCAGTCGGTCATCCCGTCCCGTCGGCGGAACCGCTGATGATGTCCCAGCAGACCATCGGCTACCGGACGATCGCTTCGGGCCCCAGAAAATGCTGATCGCGGCGGCCGGGTCCACTACCGTCGGCGCATGGCTGACAGCATGACACCGGATGACGACGGACTGCACGAGTTCGGTGACGAGCCGATGGCCGACGCCTCCGACCACGACGACGGTGTCCCCCCTGCACGACGTGTCATCGTCCCCGGCTCGGGCGGCAGCCTGGACCCGGCGAGCATCGCAAGGCGCATCGGTCTGAACTTCGGCCCCAGCTTCGCCGCAAGCCTCGGCTCGCTACACACGCCAACGCTCGACTTCTCGCGCTTCGGGGAGTCGGCGCTCTCGCCCGCGGTCGCCGAGATCGGCCGCATCGTCAGCGAGCAGACGATCAAGGGCACGCCGCTGATCTCACCTTCCTGGTTCGATCCAATCGTCGATGCGATCCGAACCAGCTTGCTGCACATCAGCTTCCCGGATCCCACCGACCTCGAGCCCGACGCCCTGCCGGCGAACATCGGAGCGGCGGCAATCGACTATGAGCCCGACACATGGCTGGCCTGGATCTCCGAGGGCCTCGTCGTCGCGGCCGTTCCGGACCCAGGAACGCTCGAACTCATCGCGGCGGCGGACGGACCAGCCGAACGTCGAAAGGCGCTGTCGAGCCGCGCTGACGAGGTGCTCGCATGGAGCGAGTCGCTGCTCGACGACATCACCGCCGCGGACCTTGAGCCCTTCGTAATCCCGGCGCGACGAGCGGTCAACGGCATCCAAGCCGGATTCGATGACCTCGCGCAGGCATACGCCGCGAGCACCCTCGAGACTATCCAGCTCCTGTTCATCGGCCGCGGGCACTACGGAGCGGTCAGGGACAATCTCGACCAGGCGACAGCCATCCGCGACAAACTGCACCTTGCGCAGGTCGAGCGCGTGTTCCGCTCGTACAAGGACGCCGTACCGACTACTTTCAACCGGCACGGCAGCTCGCACGCAGTCGGCCTCGGCCAGCAGTACTCGCGGTTGAATGCGGTGCTCGCCGTTGGTCACTTGGTCAGCGCGATGTGGAAGTACGAGCTCGACACCCTCGACGCTCACCGCTGACTGGTCGCCGCCGCCAAAACCGTCGTGTCCTGCAGCCGATAGTCGGCCGGCCGTGGAGCTGGGCTCCCGCTAGTTACCGATCTCCGGTCGCAGCCTCCTGAGTAGCCCTGGTCTCAGTTGTATTCATCGACGACGGTGAGCGCCGCGCCATCGCCGTCCGTTGGGAACTCAGTTGCGTCACAAGCGAAGTCCCAGGAGTCCGTGGTGGCCACGAGCGACGGCACTCTCCGGGGATCATCTGCCTTGCACGTCAGCTCCGAGCCGTCGCTGAACGTGATCGTCGATGCCGGGCTGAACTTAATCCCGTTGCTGTTCAGGATCGTGAACCCGAGGGTCAGCTCAGTGCCGAACGATGTGGTGTTGAGGACGGCGGAATCGACTGTGTAGTAGCCGGTGCCGGTGTTGTCCGTGATGTCGTTGATCGTTACCGTGTTCGTGACCTCGAGTGGGTCCGCCGCCTGCTGAGCGCATCCAACGAGAGCGGCACTGAGGCACACCGTGACGGTCAGCGCAGCAGCACCCCGGCCTACCCGCACATGAGGACCGATCATGGGTCGAGACTGGCAAACAGAAGGCTTAACCGCTTGGTCAGAGCAGATCAACTCGATGAAAAGTGTCATCTATCGCGGAAGACGACCATCGCGCATGGCGCCATGTCATGCGGAAGCACCTGGCCATCGGTCATAAACGCGCAAAAGCTACACTCACTCACCCCGCCAGCGCCCGTGGCTGCCAGAGGCGGGGGCGCACAGCAGCTACAGAGGCAGTTCCTTGGCGAAATCCTCCATCTGGGCCGAGATCTCTTTCGTCTCGCGCCAGTGCTTCGCGGTTCCCCGCCTGGGGCGGTGCTCCCTCACCACCCGATCGAGTTCACGCATGCCCTGGGCGACGACCGCGTCCTTCGCATGTCCCACGTCCGCCGTGAGATCCCTAGCCCGCTTGCAGAGTCCCTCTACCTCGTCGATGCCGCGCTGTGAGGACTCCAGCTCGGCCGCCTCCTCTAGCGATCTGGTGACCCGCCTGAGGTGATCGCGCATGGGGCCGTACTGCTTTTCGGTGAAAGATGCCATGCGCTCACTTTGGCGGAAACCGCACCGGGCACCGGTGCACCGCCTGGCGCGGCGCAGCACGAGATCGCGGACCGCAGCGCAGCCCTCAGGCGTCGATCGCGGCGCGAAGCAGCTGCCGAACAGCGGCGGGAAGTCGCCGGTTCTCGGAGAGCAGGTCGACCAGCGCTACCGGGAGTTGTGCCGCCACACCAGGGTCGCGAGCGATCTCGCGACCGATGGCATCGCCGGCCCGCTGCATGGACTCTTCCCCGTCCGGAACGACCGTGAATGTCGCCTCAACGAGTGGCGTCCCTGGCCCGATAGTCAGCTCCGCCAGGTACGGATACTGCGGCAGGTACCCCATGAGCAGGACCGGCGAGAACTCCCCCGGTCCGAACTCCTCGGGGTGCCACTTGTGATCCTGCGGGATGTACGGCTCAACCCAGGTCTTCGATCGCCGCTCGAGCCCCACGGACCAACCGAGGCGCTCGTACCAGCTCACCAGGTCGCCGCGGATCTGCGCGACGACCCGGCTGTACCCGAGCATCTTGAACGTCTTGACGGCCCGTTCCACCAGCGCCGTTCCCACGCCTCCACCGCGAACGTCAGGAACAACGGCGACATGTGTCAGGACCACTACCTGGCCCTCGACCCGGCCGAGCCCATTGACGATGTTCGGGGCACCAAGCGCATAACCCAGGAACCGCCCGTCGGCAGCGCGCGCGACGACGATCGGCGCTTTCATCTCTCGCCAGTACGGAACGATCTCAGCGATCATCGCCGGCGTTGACCCGTCCTTTGTTCCGAACGTCGCGAGAGACAGCTCCGAGATCTCTACCGCGTCCCCTACCCCTGCAGCCCGGAGGCGGATGTCACCCGTGTCCATGTCGCTGCAGTCAGTCGACTTCGCGAGCGAGATCTTCGAGCAGCGCCCGCGCATCGAGCATCGCGAGCAGCCCGTCCTCGGGCGAAGGCGCGCCCCAGAGCTCCCTCGCCCGTGCCTTGCGATCGCTCTGCTCGACCTTGTCCGCGAGGGGCTGCCGCAGACCAGCCATCTTTTCCGCAGCGGCCTGGAGCAGCTCGGGCTCCGAGCCGAACCGACCCCACTGCGCGAGCACCTGCTCACGGCGTTGCTCCGGCTCAGACGACATCTCACACACGCTCACCGCAAAATGCGCGAGGAGTGCAGCTGGTGAGGTATCCGCATCATTCACAGGGCGAGCCTAGCCACCCATCAGGGACGTCGAGAGCCCACACCGACGACCGCTGCGCTGTCTTGATCCGCGTGCGGGGCGCCACCTAAGTTCCGCAGCCCCGGATGCGAGGTGCCACCCAAGTTCCGTGGCCCAACGGACCGCCAGCGTCACCCAAGTTCCGTAGGCCCCACACGCGGGGCGCCACCCAAGTTCCGTGGCCCAACAGCCAGGGGCGCGACCTAAGTTCCGTAGCGCCACAGACCACCAGCGTCACCCAAGTTCCGTAGTGACGACGAGAGGCTGCGAGGTGTGGGTGGCGGTTTCCTCAAAACGCGCCCAACCCCGGCATGCATGGCTAGGCCGGCTCATCGTCCTCTGCCGCATCGAGCACTTCGACGAGCTTGGACGTGTCACTGAGCAGCGTCGTTCCGTAGCGGTCGTCGACACCCGCCTGGCGTAGGTGGTGAACCCACTGCTTTTCGGTGACCACCACATCGCAATGCACCACCGCGACCGCCAGGGCTGCAATGTCATTGAAGTCGTTACGCACCCACTTCTGCTTCTGCCTGAATTTCGCGGCCCGCATCACGTTGACGACATTTCGAGTCGGTAACTCACTCATGAAGCCCATTACCTCACCCGGCTCGATGCCGTGGGTGAACCCCTCCCAGGTCATCCCGACCCGTTCGAGCGCTTCCGACACCGCTGCACTTATGTTCGCAAAATCGGAAAATCTGACTGCGCGTTCAAGATTTTCTCCAGTGAGACTTAGGCTTTCGAAGTACTCGGCATTGGACTGCTCGTAGGCAACTTGCTGGTCATCGATCGCTCTCATCCGGACGTCGAGTCCCAGCTCCCGAGCGGTTTCAGGCCCTGCCCGAAGCAGCCCGTGTTCGACGACTCGATCGAAGATGCGCTCCAGATCGGCCAGCTTCTCCTCACTCGTGAACGGGTGGCCGCTAGGCAGCTTGCTGCGGTCGAGTGGCGGCAGGGTCAACGAGCTCGCCACATGGGTCACCCCTACCCCAAAGACCGCCGGGCGCCGGGGGAATGCGGGCCTCCCAAAGCGACGATTGAGTGCGCTATCTATCTCACCGGGTAACAGTTCATGCGGCCGGGCAATGGTGCTCTGCCGTGAGAGTTCGAACATGAAATCGGCCAACCTAGTTCGAGAGTCCACATCTCCCCGCTTTCCCGTTTCCATATACCGGTAAAGATCGAGAGGGAAGGATGCCGCGCCAGAACCGGACGCCGCACGCGCAGCGTCGAGCGCTCCGCCATACTGCGTACCCAACTCGTGACCTGTCGCCGCCCGCGCGAGGTCGATCCACTTGTTCTGGTCCAAGTAGACGCGAAGCATTCGCCGTGCCTTTCGTTCGACTGCCTGCCGCGCAGGTGTGCGCTGGTCGGGGCTCTGGGAGACTATCCGTCGGTGCTGCCAAGTACAGCTCGCGGCGTGTGCAATGCTGCGGGCAAACCTCTCGAATTGGAGCAGCATGGCCCAGAAGATCACGACCACCCTCGTCGACGACCTCACCGGTGAGACGATCGACGACGGCTCCGGAAAGACTCTGCAGTTCAGTTTCGACGGAACTGACTACGAAATCGACCTGACCGACGAGAACGCCGACAAGCTCCGCGAGGCGTACGCGGACTACGTCGCCGCAGCTCGAAAGACCAGCGGCCGACCGACTCGCACCCGGACCAGCTCCTCCGGTCGCACGGACCCTGAGGAGTTGGCGAAGATCCGGGAGTGGGCAGCCGCGAACGGCCACGAGGTCGCAGCGCGCGGACGCATCAGCCAGGCAGTGCGCGACGCCTACGCCGCGGCTCAGTGAACGCCGCTCGGTGACACTCGAGCCTCCGCAGAAACGCCGTACGACGCAGCACATCGGTGCCGCCGGCGAGCTGCTGGTGCAGTACCAGCTGCTCAAGCTCGGCATCGATAGCGCACGCCTGACGACCGATGCGGGGATCGACCTGGTCGTCTACGCGCCAGCGACGGGCGCGGCGACCACGATGCAGGTCAAGACGGTAGAGCGCAGCACGCCCGCCGGCGGACGGGGCCGGCTGGCGATCGGGTGGAACTTCCCGCACGACACCCCGGCTCAGATGCTCGCTTTCACGTCCCTGGAGGCGGACCGGGTGTGGCTGTTCACCACTGCGGAGGCTCGTCAGGTCGCCCAGCAGCACACCGCCGGCGGAGTGCGCCGGCTCTACTGGTACACGGACCAGTCGACCCCGCAGCGGGAAGGCGTGCCGCTGCTGCAGAGGGACATGGACCGGTACCTGCTGCGCGAGCGCGCTCCGAGACTGTTCCCCAGCTAGGCCGGCCGCCGCACGATCAAGTCCGGGCCGTCGCAGACCTCGCAGTCGCACATAGGCCACCCGAACCCGTCCCAGAACCACATCGAAGACGCGGTCGGACCGACGTAGATCTCCCATCCGCGGAACTCTTCGACGAGCTCCTTGACGAGCGATGTGCCGATGTACTGTCCCGTTCTCCGGAGACCCGTCGGCACCTCGAGGTCTGTTATCAGCACCGCAGAGACAGGCCTGCCTGCGGTGTGGCTTCGGAAGTTGCGGACGAGCAGCAGGCGGGCGACCTCTTCGTCATCACGGCTGTACGAACGCCACTCGTTTTCGGACGATGTCAGGTCGTCGGTCCACCAGTGCCACGGAAAGGTGAATCTGGGGTCCTCTGCGAAGTCGGGGCGTCTGCGGCCGCGCCGCGCTCGACGATCTTCGGGTACTCCCACGCGATCAACACGCTCATGGCGTCGAGTCTCCCAGGGCCTCCGCTGCAACAGGGCCGATCGCCGCGTCGATGGCGTCTTCGTGATCGGGCGTGCGCCAACCGGTTCGTTCCTAACCACCGTCGGGGCTCCAGCGCAGCGCTCCGCGACGGGAGAGAGTGCTGGCGATCCACAAGTCTGTGATCGGCGCGGGAGGTCGGGGTCGGGCAGCGGTGCCGACAGACGGCGCTCGTGGTCTGGTCCGAGCAGCATCTCCCAGAACTCATCGTCGACGTCCGGTCGGATCGGCGTCGGGAGGGTGGGCGCGTTCGGGTGCCAAACGCTGCGTCGGCGCCGGTCCGGTCGGTGTCTTCCTCGAGGAGCTCGAGGACGATGTAGCTGACCCTGAGGCCCGCCTCGCTATTGCGAGGCGGGCCTCAGGGTGTTGGCTCGATTTACCTACCTGTTCAGCACCTGCCTAATTCAAGCACCCCACCAGATTGACGGGCGACTACGCTCACCCTGAACTTCAAGGCTGGTGAGGGCTGCTTCGAACCCTTCGTAACTGAAACTCATCACGACACCCGAGTTCGACACCTGCACCACGGACCGAACATCGTATGCGGGATCTTGGCTGACTAACGACATTGTCAAAATGTCGGAATTAGGCTCGACTGATTCCACTGCCCACGTATCACTTACCCTCCAAATCGGCATTGCAGAGGGAATCAGCATCTGCGCCGCGAGTGGGACAGGGTACGCACGTCCGAACTCAGCCGGAAACACCTGCCGCTTTTTGCCATCCTCAATCAGAAGCCCATGGACGGGGTTATGGGTCCGACGCTCCTCGTTGGTTTTGTCGTAAACCTCCCAAGCGCCAAAACGGGGAAGAGCCCAAACTTCTGAAACCCGCTCGCCATCTCCTCCGGACTCAACCACCGTCGCATGCAACAGCTGGCCAGATTGACCACCCACGTTTCCTACAAGTGCCGCCAAAAACGGAACGATTACACTCGCATCCGTCATGGCGCCTCCTTACCGTTCGGGAACTTGCAGCCCACTGTTTTGTAGCACTGGAAACGCTTACCCGTTACCATAGCGAACCAGTCGGACCCGGCATGCCACTGCCCCTTGCGCATATCATTGATCGTTATTTGGCGAAGATCGAAATTGTACTGATAGCGACCCTTATTCAGAAGAACCGTTCCCTTTTGAGTATACGACGTCCGATACACCATGCTCGCACCCTTGCCTTGTCCACTGAAGACCGTGTCGATGCGAATCGGGGGAATAGCTCTCTGGTAGGAACGAATCTCCAAGGAAGGGGAAGTAAGACGGTTACTGAGTGAAGTCCAGGAGTATGAGTAGTCCGCCGTAGTGAGCTTTCCGAGACTGAATGTGACGGTGTTCTTCAACACGTACGCCGTGATAGGTCGCCCTTGCGGGTCCTGTTCTCCGTACGTCACGGTAACGCCCAGAACCTCACGATACTGGCTGTTGATTTTCTCGTGCACTCCAGACAGTCCCGGCTTCCCCGCCTTACGGGAAACACGCGACGGACCGGCAGTAGGGGTGGCAGATTCATCGGGCTGAATTGACGCAACAGCATTCTCAGCCTCTTCGTCTGTCAGCCCAGCAACAGAGACCATACGTTTCGTTGTTCCGTTATAGACGTAGTGCATACGGGGGCTGGAGGAAGCCTGGGTCGCCACTCGACTCTTAGCAGTGGTGGTAGGGGCGGAAGCTTCGTCACCCTCCGAGGCAATTTCTGCAGTGTCGCCATAGCAGGCATAGCCGAGTTGTTCGGAACTCGCCGTCGCCGAGTCGTACTCGTCGCTCTCCGTCATCGCCTCGAGCTTCGCGGCGCAGGCATCCTTTGCATCCTCGACGTTGTCGGTGTCGTTGGTCGTAAACGCCCATGACGGCGACGAGACGGTCTGCATCGTCTGGGATGCACCGGAGCGCCCGGCCAGAGTTGCGTTCCATGTATACGGCGTGTTTGGCTGCAGCTCTCCCTGCGGGAGGGAGAAGGGCGTGTCCGGTGAAAGAGCGTCTGATGTGATTTTCGGGTCAGTGGAACCGAGTTCGTAGACACGGTACGTGATGACGCCATCCTGGGGCAGCTCGTCGTTGCCTGAAACGGTGACCGCGAGATCAGGAGACATTGGCACAGTGTCCCCATCCGCGATCGAGGGCACTATCTGCTTCGACGCCCAGTCTCCAAGCCCGAATTGATAGGTTGCAGCCAGCGCAGAATCGCCGCGCGAACCGGAAGTCAGCCGCGCCTTGAGAGTGTGAGATCCTTGAACTGCCGCGACCTCGACATCGGTTACCGTCGCTGCGGTCGAGCTCATGTTTACCAGGTCGAGGTCTTCACCATCGAGGGTGATAGCGACCGCATCGTCAGTCTCCGCTGCGATTGGCGCAGTCACGGTGCACGGGATTGCGGTATCAGGAATTGCAGTAGTCCAAGAGCCGGACGCATATGCAGGACATGAAATCGTCGGCACCTGCGGGTTGGTGTACCAACCCTGCACGTCGATGACGTAATTTGTCGCCTTGGCTGCGTTGCGGAGCGAGATTTTCCCGTTCGCGCCCAGGGGGACGGTGATGGTGTTGGTCTGGATCTCGTTGGTCTGGAAGTTGATTGCGCTGGTATTGGGCTTGGTCGTGCCGTCTGCCCAGGCGTCGGCGTAGCCGTTGCTACCGCCGTGCGCCACGATCAGCGTCAACACGACTGCGGTAATCCCGGAGCCCATGACCGGGACGCCGGCGGTACCAGCGATCTGGATCGACCGGGTCTCGTTTTCTGCCAACGCAGTGTTGCCCGTCGCACGGGAGTCGTACGCGCGACCATACGCTGGGGTGAACACGGCCCCGCCCTTGCCGGCTGCGGTGAAGTAACCCTGCAGATCGACCAGAAGGTTCGCTGTCGTCGACGAGTTGGCGATCGTGATCTTGCCGTCCGCGGACAGCGGCACCTGCGCCTGGATCGAGGTCGACTCGGACGGGGCGTAGTGCAGCGAGTTCGCCGGCCTCGTCGCACCCGTCGCGTACGGGGTGAAGTACCCGTCAGCATCGGTGCCGTTGATAGCGATGAGGCTCACGACTACACCGGACGCACCCGAGGGAATCCCGTTGGCTCCGGTGATCTGCACATCGACACTCTTGCCGGGAGCGAGCGCAGCCTTCGGAGCGCCCAGGCCGGAGCGGGTGTCGACGATTCGCTTCGCGACCGAGACGAAGCCGCCGGCGGCAGTCCCGTCCGTATTCGCCGTGTAGTAGCCCTGCACGTCCAGGATCAGCCGGCTCGCGGTTTCGGTCATCACCTGGATGGTGCCGTCGGTATCGACCGCGACCGTGGCGGTGTTGGAGGTGTACTCCCCCGAAACGCCGTTGTAGATCAGCATCGTGGCGCGGCCGGTGTCCGCATTGGGACGACCAAAGAGGGTGCCTGCCCCGGTGGACGCACCGACCGTCGCGTTCAGCGACACCGCACCCACCGAGCCATCGTCCGGCAGACCAGCGAGACCCGCGACCTTGATGGTGCGGTACTTACCTGCCTCCATCGGGGTGCTGAACCCGCCGGTGCCCTTCGCAGTGTCAAGAATGCGGCCGGTCGACGGAACGAACACACCGCCAGTACCGGTGTCGTTGAGCGCTTGGGCCGGTGTTGCCACCAGCAGAGAACCAATCAGTGCCAGCGCACCGAGCGTCGCGGCAGCGATGCTGCGCTTCCTCGTGCGCGGAGCGTGCAGCATCGAGCGCACGGAACCCCCTACGTCATGCCGGCAGCACGGGCTGCTGTCAGCTTCCGCAGCATAAGAGAGAACTGAACGCCGTCGCCTGGCACCCGTTCGGGGGCAGATGCTGAAATGGCCGGTCAGAAGTGGTAGTACCGCCGTGGGCTTAACAGTTCCTCAGGGAGGGGAGGAGGTTGCTCACGGAGGATTTGGCTCAGCGTCGGAGTCTGTGATGCTGACCCAATCGTGCTTCACGGCGTTTGCGGTCGCTCGGTGCGGGCGGAGGTCGCCTGCCCAGCGAACGTGCCGAGATGATCGGTGCAGCTCTCTGGCCAGTCGTGAGTCTGTGCTCCCGCGTTGGCGAAGCGCGTGGAGGAGCGGCCAGTCGATGTCACCCAGTTCTCTCCCGGGGGCGGCGAGCGTCGCCTCCCGCCGGCTTGGAGCCCATGTGACTGGCTCGTCGATGCCGAAGTTGCGCAGCACGTTCTCGACGTAGGCATCGAGAGCGTTCTGGAGCCCTTCGGTGACTCCTCGTCGGAATGCCGAGTATTCAGCAGCGTCTTGTCGGTGCCGTCCTATCGCGAGGTGTTCTGGCAGCAGGCGGGTGGGCGCCAGGGTTACCCGTTGAAACGCGTAACGCTGCGCGTTACGGAGTCGCGAAGTACTGCCCGGATGATGGCCGGCTACGTCGCAGATCATCAGCCAGTGCTCACGCGACAGGATGTCCTGCCAGGGCAGACGCAGCCGGCCGGCATAATTTATCTTGCGGGGAACGCGGCGGAGAATTATCGCGAGTTCGGTGAGACAGTGGATGAGCGTAGTCGCCGTCGATTCGTCGCCGAGCATCTGAGGTCGAAGCAGTCGGCCGAGGCTTCGCTCCAGCTCCTGAGATTGGCCACTGCTCGTTTTCTTCATGTCGGCCCATCTGGGACGCTCCGGGCCTGCCTGTCCGACGGCGCTTACCGCAGCGCTGAGCGCGCGGCGGAGGGCTTCGCCCGTGACAGCGGCGCCGACGTCGAACGGAGAGGCCCACTCGGGCCACAGCAGGATTGGTAGTGCGCCCGGCTCCAGCGGGGGAAGCTCTGGCGCGCGTCTTCGCAATTTGGTCTGGGGATCCGTGTTAGCAGGGATCGAAGCGATAGCAGTTCCGTAGATGATGCGCTGAGTGGTGCTGAGGTCTGGGTCGTGGGCGGCGAGAATCTTGTTCCGCATCGCGCCGCGCGGGCTTCCCCATTTCGTGAGGATCTCCTGCGGGCTACCGGGTCCATATCCGACGCCGCGAGGAACTGGCCCGGGTGGCCTGCCGAAGGACACACCGCGGATGATTCGGTGGGCTGACGGACCTTCTGCTTTGTGGAGCACCCAGGCTGCGGTGATGAGCGCGGCTGCCGCGTATGCGCCGAACGGTGGAGTGGTTCCGGCGTGCTTTTCCGGCTCGAGCAGGCCGCGTAGCTCGTCTGCATTGAGGCCGCTGAGTTCGGCGATGAGTTCGTGTGCTTGGGCTGCTCGAAGCGCTCCGGCGATACCGCGCAGCGTGTGGAAGGTGGCTTCACCGTCGTCGCCGTTCGCGATCACCTGCAGGATGTGTGCTTGCGTGAGGAGCGGAAGGCTCTTCGGGGGGAGTCGTGGTTCTTCGACCTCGTCGGTGAGGTCGGCGCCGCAGGGAGTGACGGGTAGGCCGCCGCCGATGTTGGCCCGGCAGTGGTTCGGGTTCCAGAGAAAGCGGCTTCGGCCGGTGGGCTCGGGAATGGGGAGCAGGCACTGCGGGCAGGCGTCAAGGAGGAGTCGTTCGTGTCGGAGGCATGCGAACACCCACGTCAGCCGCCAGGTCTTCCGGAACACGCCGGCATGTTCGCGCAGGCATTCCGGGCAGAATCGGGTGCCCGAGCGTCGCGCCCAGAGGTAGGTGGACGTGATCGAGGGAGTGCCGGGTCCGGCGATCTCCGGGCCGTGCTCGTTGAACGCTTCCATCGTCATCGCAGCCAACGTGTGCGGGGCAATGGAAAGGGCATCGCCGATGTTGAGGAGGACGTCATCTGCCGGGCTGTGGCCGATCTGGCGAATCTCGTGCTCGGAGAGGGATTCGAGTCCGAACGCATCGAGAAGGGTGCCTCGCGATACTCCGAAGATGTCCCATGCCCAGCGGCTGATCGCGGACTGCAGCCACTCCCCTGGGTGCAGTCGTGGACGTATGGCGAGCGCATCGGGCTGTCGCAGCCGTCGGTGCTGCTCATCCATGTGACGCCTCGTCGAAGTTGAAGCGACCTTGGTCGAGCATGCTAATTCGTGCGGTGCGCCCGGACTGGACGTGTTCCTCGAGGAGGATGTTGTCCAACACTGTTCGGGTGATGTGCTCGGTGCCGTCCCATGCAACAGCAGCAGCGGCGGAGTCGATAAGGGTCGCAAGACTGTTGAGGTAGCCGAGTGTTGACACCCAGAAGTAGTCGGCGAGCTCGACGCAGAGCCAGCCTTCGCGTGCGGGCTGGCCAGGGATGCGCAGCCGCAGCTCGTATTCGTAGAGCAGGTCCCCCCATGCCGATCGCGCCGCCGCACTGTCGTACGGCATCGGCGTGACCGGGATAGGGATCCAGCGACCTTGAGACTGCCGCCGGGACGACTCGCCGGGGCCCTTCAGCCGATCAGTGAGCATCCAGCCGATGTCGTTCCCGCAGAGCACGACGCGGGTGCCGATGTTGGTCAGCCACTTCAACGCGAGGTGAACGTGGCGGCCGGTCGCGCCATCGAACTTGACGTTGTGGATCTCATCGAGCACCAGCAGCCGTGTTCGGCAGGCGTGCAGGGCACGTTGCACCTGCACGGACGGGTCACGGCGCTCGGCCGGCCAGCCAAGCTCGCGGAGGATGGTGAAGTACATGCCGCGCACGTCGACGCCGTCCTCGAGGACAATGTAGAGCACGGCACGTTCGGCGACGTCGAAGCTCCGGTCTGGGTCAGGAGCATGGCCAAGGAGATGATCGAGGCGGGCGAGCCGCCGGAGCTCGTTCACCGCGAATTGTCGGACGATGAAGGACTTGCCCACCCCGGGAGGTCCAGACACCACGGGCACACCGCGCTGGTGACGCGGGCTGCCACTGGCAGCGAGGGCGCTGACTGTGAGCGCCTGCATCGCGGGTTCCGCTTGTGCGGTGTAGACGAACGGCATGCTCGCATGCCACTGCGCGCGTTGGTGTTGGTAGAGCACACGCTCATCGGCGGTCATCGCTTGGATCTCCTGGAGCGTCCGCACGCCCGGGTCGAGAGCGCACTGCCCCTCGGTTTCCTCGATGAACGCCCGATCTGCTGCGCTGAGCCTTGCGAGGTGATCACCGGCGTGGGTGACGGATGAGGCTGAGCTACTCACCAGCCGTTCCGTTCCGCGTCGACTTGTCGGAGCCGCTTGCGAGGTGCGATGGAGGTGACGGGGGCGAGCTGCTTCGCCGCGGCAGCGCCGTCATCGTTTCGTGCCTCGTCTGGAGTCTCGTCGAAGACGACTCGAAGTTGCCGCTGCGACCGGCGCCGTGGTGCGGCGCCCGAAGCCGGTCGCGCCGACGTGCGTTCTCCCGCATCCTCGACGAAGGGGTCCTCGTCGAGGATCGGTTCCGTGTCCTCATTGCGGAGGCGGTCCGTCTGCATGCCGACCAGTCGTTCGCCGATGTCGCGTCGCCGGATCTCGGTCACGTCCGCTGCGTCGGTATCCATGCGAGTCAAGAGGTCAATCAGCAGCTCGGTGAATTGCCGCGGGGTCGGGGCGCGCTCGATGACCTGCCGGTGCAACCAGTTAGTTGCTGTCTCACCGAACCGTGGTGTGTGGTCGGTGAGCTTGTCCCATCGGAGTGTGTGCAGCGTTCCGTTTCCGTCGAAGCAGTAGGTTCGGCGGAGGTCCGAGGGGTCGTAGAACACGCGGATCTTGTTGCCGTCGAGCGCTCCACCGTCGCGCTGCATGTCTCGCAACGCGACGCTTTTGTACTTCAGCCGTTTCACGGTGAGGGAGCTGGCGGAGATTGTTGCCTGCACGGAGGGCAGGAAGCGGATCCACTCGTGCACAGCGGTGACGTCCGGCATCATGCCGGTCTCTTCCAGTGACAGCGCCCACATGATGTACGGGCTCAGTGTCGCGTATGGGTCTCGCTCGTGCTGCAAACCCGAGTGCGCACGATGGTTATACAGATCGATGAATTGACGAATGCGACGTTCGTATTCCTCACCGGTCCAGACCGCTTCTGCCCGCGGGTCGGCTCCCTTCTCATGCACGGACCCTCCCGTGTACGCATCGGCCAGGCTCTCGAACAGGTCCTTGATGCTGCGGAAGGTCCGCTCGACCTGTGCTTTGTCGGTCGGGGTCAGCGCGCGTTGCGGTTCGTAGGAGGTGCCGATCCGAGCCATCTCCCCTGACGTGTATGCGGCACGGAACGGCATACCGTTGTCCACACCGACCGCTTCTGGACGGAACCCCGGGAACCACGCAACGCCGGCGGGAACACCCACGTAGGGCTGCGTCGCTGGCTGTTCTCCTTCGTCGGTCCACTCCGTCACCAGCGCAGTCGTCTTGGGCCGAAGGACGTCTGCAAGGCACAGCACCACACCGAAGGCGGCGGTGGTCTTCGTCACCGACATCCCGACGATCGCGCGCGTGTAGTGATCAACGGCGATGGTCAGCTCCGGTCGGTAGGTCTCTCCGGTGATCGGGTCCACAACCCAGACGTTGACCGTGGTCGTGTCGAACAGCACCAGCTCGCCGGCGCGGCTAGTTAGGCGTTGCCGTTCGGCCGGAGAGGGCCTGTTTCCGGCGGAGATGCGCGCGGCGGCGGAGCCGCGGAACTCTTCGCGCCGCGCCCGCAGCACGCCGATTCGATCACGGAGAGTCCGGTCCGATGGCAGATCCGGCAGGATCGCGTTGTCTTTGCAGTGCTTCCGGAACAGCACGATCAAGGCAGAGACCGACGTGGTGGACTTGGTGCGACGGCTTTCCAGGAAGGTGGCCAGTTCGTCGAGGAGGTTGTCGGCCTGCTGCACCCGTCGCGGCGAGAGCAACCGCGGGTCAACGAATGCTCGGACCCCGCCGGTGCGGTGGCGCTGCAGGATGCGTTCGAGGCGCCGACGCTCGGACCGCCAGTCCACGAGGTGTTTCTGCTCGCGGCCGTTCTTCCGTGGAGTCTGCGCTCGCATCTTCGCAAGCGTCGTGGTCCGTTCGGCCAGTGTATGCAGTCTCGGGTTCAGCTCCGGCGGCGGTGTCGCGGTCACCGGCTCCCCGGGCTTCAGCCCGGTCTGCAGCCGCCAGAGCAACGCCTGGTCGCGGGCGAAGCGTTTTGCAGCGGACGGGCTCATCTTCTGCTCGAGCGCGAAGGCGCGCGGCTGGTCCGGGGCTGGGAGTTGCTCGCTGCGGAGACCGAGGGCGAAATCACACAACGGCACGTCGGGGAGGCGATTACCCTGCCCATCCTGCAGTTGCACCATCGCACCCATCCGAACGATGATCGCTTCCTGCCCCTCCCACACGATCCGTCGACCGTCACGGAGCCATCGGACCCACTGATTCACGGCGCCTGCACCAAGCTGTTGAGGGTGAAGGGGACCGTGAGGTCCGTGCGGAGCTCTCGCTCCCAGAGCATCGCGCGAAGTATCGCTGGCGCGATGATGCGTGCCGGCACAGTGCGGCCGTCATCGCCTGCTCTGTCATCCACGCTCGAGGCGATGACCGCGGCAACCTGACGCGCAGGAACAAGTCCCACCACCGCTGCGCCGACGGCCGCACGCGCCTGCGCACGCAATAGCGCCGGGACACGGGCGGAGGCGAACAACGCAAGGTTCTCGATCGCGGTCCGGTTCTCACCTGTCCACACCACGTGACCGATCCCGGCACGGCTCAGCACCTCGGCAACACGGCGATGCCGACCTGCCCAGTCCTCCTTCGCGGCGGCCTCAGGCGTCTTCACATCCACCGCCAACGGCACTCGTCCGTGCGCCAAGACGACGAAGTCCACGGTGTGCACGCGCATCGCATCATCGACCGGGAACTGCAGCGCGAACGGTTGCGCGGCGAGATGTACGACCTTCGGATGCCAATCAGCGACCAGCGCGAAGGAGCGCTCAAGCCTGGACTCGCAATTGACGAGGTCCTCGACCGTGCGGCTGTAGTAGGCGATGGGCTTGTTCTGCTGACCCCGATGCCGGGAGTAATCCCGCATGGGGTGAGATGCCACGAGATCCGCCCAACCGATCGTCTCAAGGGTGCGGGCATACGTGTCGTAGCCGTCGGCGCTGAAGACCAACTGCGGCCGCTGCAACGCTGACCGATCCGGCAGCTGCAGGTGTCGAACACCCCGGATCGACCGGGCCAGCCTGGCCCTCGACCCGAGCCGCTGCTGCTCCGAACGGCCGGCAGCGCTCAAGGCAGCACCAAGCTCCTCACCACGGAACTGCACGGCAGGCTCCGGCACCGGCCCAGACCAGTGCCCCTCGGCCCACCTGTCAATCTCGTGCTGCATGCTCGTCCGCTCGGTCGTGACTTCCTGCCCACCGACCGTACGGACTCCGCATCAGTTTTACAACTTGCTTCTATTACTCACTTGTACGAGGCTGTTGGTCATGCGTCTGCGCACGAGCGGCTCGAACCCAGTTGGAGACCGCGGGCTGACTGACACCGACAGCCTCAGCGATCTTCGTCGTCGTCAGGCCGATGCCGTGTGCCTCGACGGCGAGTTGCACGCGGCGCTCCGATGCTTCACGGAGCGCCAGTTCGACCGCACGCAACTCATCGAGCAGCTGCTCGGCGCGCTCCTGATCGGTGACGACACGTCGCGGCTTGCCGGGCCGCCGGGGGAGATTCTGGGGGGTCATCGCACGCATCCGATCAGCAGCAGGAACGTCGAATCGGAACTTGCATCACGTGCGGGCACGTGGAAGGATCCGACGCGAATCTCGCTCGGACCAGGATGTGAACCTCGGTTGTCAGCAGGTACATCGCGCGATTTCGGCGTCGCGCTTCCCCGGGTCAACGGCGACCCGAGACTGTTGTGCCTCCGCATAATCATACCGTCTCGCTCCCAGCGCTCCACCGCGTCGCTCACCACCCGACATGGCGGGCCGTTTTCTGCTCGGATACGAGCATATTCGCGCCTCATTCGGTGTGGCACTGAGTGCTCGCGAGCCAGGAGAGACAGTAGGGAGCGGCCAGGGGAACCGGAGATCCTCCCTACGGGCAAGTCCGCACCCGGCGCAGTTGTCTTGGGCGCACGGATTCAACACCCGTCGGTGCTCGCTGCCCAAGATGTGGCGGGTCGGACGTGGTGAGTCGGCGGCAGATCGCGCGGGCCCGGGCACGGGTCGCGTTGGCGCGACGAACGGGCGAATTCCTGCCCGACGACGTCCTTGCCATCGCCGCTCTGGATTTCGCCGATGCTGCCGCGGCCGGTTCGGGTTGGTGGGTGAGTCAGGCGCTAGCGGGGCTGCACGCTGATGGGAAGGACTTCGGCGCGGCACCGTCACCCGGGCCGGAGTCGCAGCGTCGAGGAACGGCCCCGCGTCGCCGGTCGAGCGACGCCGACAGCCTCTCCCCGACCGACGTCGACTCGTCGGTGTGGAGCCACGACGCGGTCGTCCGGAGGAGTAGCGCCACACGGGAGGGTGCTGTCGCCGCGTCTCTTTCCGAGGATGCGGTCGTGCGGCGTTTGGGTGAGGGTCAAGCGAAGGTTCGCTGGATGTTGCGCGTTGGCGACCTCTTCGCATTCGTCGCCGACAGCACCCTGTGGTTCCCCGTATGGCAGTTCACCGACGATACGCAGTCACCGGTACTGCCGCACCTATCGCGGCTTGTCGAGGGATTTCAGGACTTCAGCCCTGCGGCGATTCTTGGCTTCATGACCACAGCTCACGAGGACACGCGTGTCGACGGACGGCCGGCCACACCGGTCGCGTGGTTGCGCGGAGGGAACGACCCGCAACCACTGATCGGAATCCTCGAGAGCTTCCTCATGTCCTGAGGAGCCCGGCGGCAGGTCACGTTATTCGACATGCACCTCCTCCGCCCCCAGCGGGATCGCTCAGCAGCCCAGCCTCCCGCGGCGTCGAAAACGCCTTGGGGGCCGGGCCTTGAGCTACTCAGGTGGGCGGGGATCCGTCGGTCACCAAGGGGTCGGGATGCCGAGCAAGAGTCCCAAGACGAACAGGCTCGCGGCGTAAACGAACAGCACGTAGAGCACAGCCCACATCAGCTGGCTCTTTCGAAGAAGCTGCCGGGTGCGCACGGCAATGTCGCGCACGTGCTGATGAGGTGCTTGACCTTGTCCGACCGCGATGAGTGCGAATACAAACGCCACCGCCCGCAGAAACACGACAGCCGCCATTGCCAGTGGCGGCACCGAGTCTGGGGACCCCGGCAGGCAGGTCGCACAGACGTAGATGAGACCAGCGAGAAAGGTCAAAAATGAAGCAATGAATCCGATCTTGTCGAGCGCGAACGCGAGCAAGGCGCCAGCAGAGATCAGCGTCATGACCGCATCGACCTGTGCCAGGTCAGTGACCAGGCTCATGGTGAGGGTGGCGACGCCCATTCCAATGAGCCCAACCAACCCCAGCGCGCGGATCTTGATGCCAGAAGGAGACATCGCCATCACCTTATTGTGAGAAGCAGTCGACATGCTCGCAGGCTAGCGTACTGACCGTTAGTATGTTGACCATGTCTCCTTCCTTTGTGTATCAAAACGGCGAGATGGTCGAAGTACCCGACATCACTCTCAGCGACGACACCACGTTGACCGAAAAGGTCACCCGAACGCTCATCATCACGAACGGCGCCACGGTGACTGCTCTGGCTCCGATCAGCAGCACGGTCAGGGTGGAGAGCGGAGTTCTCGACGCACGCTCGAAGGTCAGCGGCACGGTCACTGTCGGCGCAGCAGGACAGGCTTCGTTCGCTGCTCGCATGACCGGGACGCTGCAGGTGCAGGCGGGCGGCTCCGCGCATATCCGCGCGACGGCTAGCGCGCTCGGCACGATGCACATTGACGGGTATCTCCTCAATGAGGGAGAGCGTGGTGCGCAGCGGAGTGGCACCGGAGAGGTCGATGACCGTGGCTCCGTGCGCCCGCCCGACGAGCGCGGAGCGAATGGTGCGGTGATCTATCGCGACTGACGACGTCGGCTGACGGCGGCCCGCGTTAGGGGTGGGTGTCGGTCGGGTCCGCGATACTTACTGACATCCACTCAGAACCGGAGGGTCTTCTGTTGTCACTGCGCCCCGAACTCATCGCCGATGCTGAGATCACGACCGCTCAAGACGACGCGTTGGGGCACGAGCAACTCACCGCAGAGTTGCTGCAATTGATCGTGGAGGCGAAGACGCCGAGCAACGTTGCCCTGTACGGGCCATGGGGTGCAGGCAAGAGTGGTATCGGCCATCTCCTCGCGGCGGAGATCAAGACCCACCGCGCGAAGGATCTGCTCTTCGTCCGGTTCGACGCGTTCAAGTACGCACGGAACCCGCTTCGGAGGAACTTCATCTCCGTCGTCGCGAAGGAGCTCGGCTCGACGGACTCCCGGTTCGGGGAGGATCTCTACGAAACGACAACGAAGTCGAAAGTGAAGTTCCCGGTCTGGAAGGTGTTGCAGCTCCTGCTCGTGCTCGTGGGGTCAGTCCTCGCGATCGCGGCCGCGTTGGCGCTGCTAATCGCTGGCTTCGCGCTCCTGAACGAAGAGCCGGTGTGGCCGGCGTTGCAGGCTGCGGCTGGGTTGACGATCCCGGCGTCGCTGGTACCCGCCAGCCTTGTTACTGCGGTCGTCGCCGTCGCGAACAAAGCGTTCGTGACGACGCACTCCAGCGAGCGTGCCGAAAGCGACGAAGAGTTCGAGCGGCTCTTCCGCGAGCTGGTGCTGAGCAAGGTTCGGACGCGGAAGCTGGTGGTGTTCGTCGATGAGCTCGACCGGTGCGCGCCCTCCGACGTCATCGACACGCTCGATTCGATCCGCACCTTCTTCGGTGTTCCCGGATGCGTGTTTGTTGTCGCAGCCGATCAGCAGGTCCTTGACCACGCCATGACGCTCGCGCTCCGCCAAGCCACCCCACTCGACGACGTCAACCCGTACTACAGTGCCGGCAGCTCCTACCTTGACAAGGTCTTCCAGTACCAGATGACCGTGCCGCCGCTGCGCTCAAGCAGCGTCACCGCGTTCGCAGCAAGCTTGGTCGCCGACCGCGCTGGTTTGTGGCAGCAGCTGAACACCGCGACGATCGCGTCGATCCTGATCCCGGCGCACGTGAAAGCACCACGGCGGGTAAAGCACCTTCTCAACTCGTTCGTTCTGGCTCATCGGCTCGCCTCAGCCCGGATCGCTTCTGGAGGTCTCGCGCTGACGCTCGGGCAGCGGGAGGCGGAGGCGCTGGCGCGCCTGACGTGCCTGCAGGTGGAGTTCCCGCTCTTCGCACGCGACATGGTTCTCGACCCTGACCTGCCGCAGCATCTTGTGGGAGCGAAAGCGCAACCGGCGACGTACTGGAGCGAGCACCCCGGCGTCGAAGAACGCATCCAGCAGCTCGTGAAGGGCTACCTTGCCAATACCCGCTCATCCGGCGCCATCGTCGCCGGCGACGAGGGCCAAGACGACGAAGTCGGCGCGATCGAAAAGACGCAGAGTGATCAGCTGCTGAGCTACCTACAGCGAACCAGCAACATCGTCGGGCCCTACCGGGACCTGCTGTTCCTGGAAAGCGCGGGCGTCGCCTCGAACCTGCCGGGCACCGTCGCCGAGCAGCTCGAGATCGCCGCACGGAACTCCGCACTGAGCGACGTGGCGAGCCTTGTCGCGCCGCTCGACCCCGACGATCGCCTCTCAGCCGTGCACTTCCTGACGCAGGTGCTGCGCACCGCAGTCGGCATCGAAGCGCCGAACGTGACCCGGTCGATTCTGCTTGCCGTGTCGATGAGCACCCTCGACCCGGCGACAGCGGACGCCGTGGCGCTCGAGATCGATCACGACGACACGTCCCCGGACAGCGTGCTGACCAGCACCACCCTCGAGGGTGCGCTGCTCATCGCTGCGTTAGCGTCGGAAGAAAGACGAACTTCCCTTGTCCGCCGAATTGCTGCATCTAACGTCGCATCGGACACCGATTCCGCCGCCCGGATCGCGATCGACTACCAGCACGTCCTCGCCACCGAACCAGAGCTCGTTTCGCAAGCGCTCACGGCTCGACTGGTCTCGGACGCCGCTGAGCGGTTTGCCGCAGCACTGGAGGTGGTCGAACCGACCGCTCTGGCCGATGCGCTTGTCGCCAGCGAAAGCGCCCTCGCCGCTGCGATCCGGGAACGTTTCGAAGCGATCGACACGTTCGACGCGGAACAGGAATCGGCGACGACGTCACGTGCAGCGCGACGTGCGGAAGCTGAGTCGACAACCGAGCGGCGGCGGCCGCTGGACCCTGCCGGGATCCTCGACGCACTCCACACCATCGCTACGGTGCAGGCCACCGTCGACGAGCAACCCGCCCTCCTGCCGATCGTCCGGGTGCTGCTGCTGGTGGACCGGTTCGAGGCAGAGGACGTGGCGTTGCAGATCCTGCCGTTGATCGAGCGTCCCATCGACGACGACCTCGCAGAGCTGCTGCTTCGAGTCGGCGTCGAGCGTGAGCCCTCGGAGTGGAGCAGCTGGGCCACGCCCCTGCTGAAACACCCGGACGCAATTTCGCCGAAGATCCGGCCCCATCTTGAACGCATGCTCGAGCGGATGTGGCGGCGACGCTTCTCCGCTGAAGGTGCCGGTACGTCCGCGGACTTCGACGCTGGCGCACGTCTTGTGTCGCAGTGCGCCGAGCACCTGCCCGAGGAAGAACGGGCGCTGCTCTCCGCGGAGGCTGTGTCCCTGCCTGCCACTGTGACGACAGCAGAAGACGTAGTCACGCTCCGTGAACAGCTCGAGTGCATGGCCCTCCTTGGTCGCAGCGAGATCCTCCAGCCCGTGCATGCTGCGGCAGCCCAGCGGGCACTGCTGATCAGCAGTGTCGGCACCGAGGTCGATGACGACGACGTCGATGACGTCGTGAACGGAATGCGTCGGCTCCTGCACGGCGCCCTCACCTCCGATGGAGCCCCCGAAGCGTCAACGCTCGACGAGACCGCAGCGGCGATCAGCGCCTCTGACTGGCTTCCAGAGACAGCAGAACTCGAGATGCGCAACATCCTGCTCGCCTCGAATCCGACCTGGGCCACCGCGAACCCCGGACTCGAACTCAAGCCCGACGCCTTCGCCGCCGTCGTCGACGACGCACGTCAACGCCGATGGGACATCGCCCGGGACTGGCTGCGCTACACCACAGCCGCCCCAACCGAAGTCGCCGACGCACTCGCTCCGCTGCTACCCACCGCTGAGAGCGCCCGCGAGCTCCTCCGAGCACTCCAGGAGTGGACTGCCGCGTTGCCAGCCACGGCCAGAGAGCAGATCATCACGACACTGATCGGACAAGCCGGCACCGCCTCACTGTCCGCGCGGGTGCTCGCCGCGCTGGGCGTGTCGTCCCTTCCGGACTCTCGGATCGCCTCCCTGCTGGCTGACCGATACAGCGACGAGACGACCATCGAAGGCCGGAAGCAGGTGCTCACCATCTGGCGGGCCGCGGCCATTCAGGCCGAACAACCGCGGCGCGTTCTCATACGCCAAGTGCTGGTGGACATGCTGCAGCGAAATCAGGGGTCAGCTGAAGCCGCGCTCGATTCGGCCACCGCCGTCGCCAAGCCCGTCCCGTCCGGCACCCGCGTGGAACTGCGAGATGCGTTGACCGCGGCGGGGACCCGGTCCTCGTCACTGCGCAAGCGTGCAGACAAGGTCGCGAGTGAGCTGGGCCTGACGAAGCCGAAACGGTTGAAGATCCGCTGACCCCGAAGCCCAGCCGGAAATTGAGGGTTGAGTCCGCTCAACCTGGGCGCTCTCCCTCCGTCTCTGTCTCGTGCAACCCTGACGCGGCTGCTGGCGTGGCGAGCTGACTCGCTGTGCTCGCTGAAGCTGCTCGACGCCGAAAACAGCGTGCCCGCGCGTGCTGCTGCGGGATGTCGTCTACCGGCAGATTCAAGATGCGATCGAGGACGGAACACTCGAGCCGGGGGAACGACTCATCGACGATGACCTCACGTCCTGGCTCGGTGTATCACGGACGCCGGTCCGGGAAGCAATTCCATGGCTTGTCGCTGACGGACTGGTCGAGATGGCAGCAAACCGGTGCACGCGGGTGAGTGTCCTGTCTGCGGAGGAGTATCAGCACGCCAGTGAACTCCTGAGTGGGTTGCAGATGATCGCCGTGCAGCAGGCGCGCTTCGATGCTGCTCGCTCGAAGTCGATTCGGAAGCGAGCCCGGGGGCTTGTTGCCGCGCTCGAGTCGAGCAGCCTGGATGCCTATCGGCAACTGCAGGATGTCTTCGGTGATCTGATTGCAGCTCTCGGTAACCCGCTGATGGCTTCAGTCGAGGCTGCTGCTCGCAGCCGGGCGAAGCATCACGCTGCTGCTGACGATGCCGTCATCGATTGGCCTACCGCGGTGTCGGGTGCGAAGGAACTCGCGTCAGACTGATCGGTTGGGGGCGGCTCCGTGGGGACGTGCCGCTCTCCGTCGTCTGGGTGCTCGCTCCCATGCCGCGCTCCGGCACTGCTCTGCGGGCCGCCGATACGCGACAGCGATGAGGAGCTCAACTAGACCGGACTGAGCGGCTGCGGCTCACGTTTGGTGTCGAGGGCTTCGCTGACCTGCAAGAAGAATCCCACGATGATGCGCGCGTCTTTTGCTCGCAGGTCCCGAGCGCACTGCGCGATCGTCGCCTTCGCGTGCTGCACGTCGGGCACGGCACCGGGTGCTGTCGCGTCCGGGTCATCCGTCGCGTTCGTTTAGGAGGTCTCGCATCGTTTCGAGTGCCTCGCGCTCAGAGAGCGTGTTAGCCGATTCGGTCCGTTAGCCCCAGTCGGATTGGGTTCTCAGCTCGAAAGTGAAACCGCAGCCGCCGAGCTCCGCCCTGCGGCACGAGCCTCGTACGAATCCATCGACTTTGTCCATACCGAGCGCTGGCAGGCAGTCCAGCGACGCCACGATGACGCTTGGAACGATCGGAGGCTTGACTCGGTCGACGACGACGCCGCTTGCGCAGGTCGCAACTGCTGGGGAGATGGAGCCCCGGAACCCGGGACCGATGGATCGCGAGGCACTGGGTTGCGACAAGTTGCCTGCTAACGCGACAACTTGCTCTTCAAAACGACAACTTGCTTCTCAATTCACAGAGGCGTCGCGCACCCATGCGCCTACTGCGGCATGTCGACGAACCGCGAGAACATCCCGTGGAACGCCACGGTGATGGTGTCCGTCGGTCCGTTACGGTGCTTCGCCACGATCAGGTCCGCCTCACCCTGACGCGGGTTG